>Ga0065711_1001590_pt1 | contig 41876 bp, 41 predicted proteins | sample Hoacrofraction12_FD_59098 | JGI IMG/M metagenome (GOLD analysis project Ga0065711, IMG submission 59098) | Hoatzin crop microbial communities from Cojedes, Venezuela - Epithelial fraction 12 v2 (version 2) | ecosystem: Host-associated > Birds > Digestive system > Esophagus > Crop | place...
GAGGAGCAGGAGGAGGAGGAGGAGGAGGAGGATAGACGGAGGATAGACGTAGCAACAGCAGGGGCTTGGGCGGGAAGGGGGCTGGGGGCGCGGGAGGCAGCCAGACAAGTAGGGTCCCTCCACCGAGGCCATCAATTATAGGGCCCGGGGCCTGGTTGTTGCAGTTGTCGGCAGAGTGGAGAGTTGGGGTTTTCTTTATTTTGTTCTTTTTTTTGTGAGGTCTGGGTTGCAGCTCGGCCAAGGAGGGCTGGGGGCGGGGAAGGAGGGGTGAATACAGGATTTTGCCCAATCCACTGATTCTGAATGGAGGCTCCAGGCGACACTCGAGGGGCTGCGAGGCAGCGCCAACCGGAAGAAAGGGACCCTTGGGGGGCTATGACGGCGGACATCCCTCCCTGCCAGGTGAGCGGGTGTCTGGCTGCTCTCCCCCTCCACCCCAGTCCCATTGCCAGGTCAAACATTTGGGATGCTGTGGAGATTTTGGCCCCTGAGCTCATGCCAGGCACTTGTGCAGCGCTTTAAAACTGAAATGGGTAAATAAATAGAGTGTGCAGAGGAGACCTTTGGCTGAGGGGATGCTGGTCTACGCCAACTGGGGCTGTACGTGTGAAGCTACACATACGTATATATATATACATATATATGAAACACATTCCTGCACAGAGCGTGGGCTGTAAGGCTGGTGGTGGCGGCCGCTGCAGCTTTCCAGCCTGGCCCCACACGGTTCCTGCCCCGAGCCTGCCGTCCCTGGCTAGGTGATATCATCTCTTCCAGGAAAACATCTGGTCCTGATTTCAGGCCTGCCGGCGACCGAGCCACTACTGCCCTTCTAGGTAATGTGCCCTACAGATTAATTACTTTCACAGTTGAAAACGTGCACCTTGATTTTCAGTCTGAATTTGTCCGGCCTCGGCTGCTGGCAGCTGGTTCTCATAAATGCCCTTTTCTGCCAGATTAAAGAGCCCTTTGATATCGGGAATCCCTCTCTCTCTTGAAGTGCTTGCAGATCAAATCGCTCCTCGGAAGAACCAGGGAGATCGTGCTTTTTTAAATTGCACACCATAGGGCGGGTTGTCCAGACTTCAACCCCCCACCCTGCTGAAACCTTTCCAGATTAAGTCGTGTGGTGTTAAATATCCCATGGCATCTGCACCTGTTCCTGCATCCCTCACCTGCACTGCGGAGGGCTGCCTGCCAGCCTGGGATGCTCGGTGCCTCCAAGATGGCAGACACGGCCATGCCGTAGACTGCCGAAGGAGCAGAGACTTTGGGGGAGACCTGACGGCCGCCTTTGGCCATGGTGGGGCTGCTCATCAAGTGTAAAAGGACTGATAAAATGAAATTTGCTGCCGTTTTCGCTGCTGAGAAAGTCATGGTGGGCTGAGTGGGTCACGGCAGTTGAGGCTGATCACTAGTGCGAGGGTGGGAGGGGGATTTCCAACTGGCCAGCACGTTGTGTACCAGCGGCCTTGGGGAAACAGATTCATCTCTTTGATCAAAGGGTGTTTAGCCACAATAGTTTATATATGGAAAAAAAAAGGTTTATTTTGAAGAAAAAAATATTTTGATTGTTGGTTTGCAACAGTTTTTCCAGATTTTAACTTTTTGTGGTAGTATGGCACAAAAGGGGGAAAAGTTTTTAATGAAGCCATGCACTCACGAAGTGTGAAAAATACCTTCCTGCCCAGCTTTGCAATAAAGAGATGTCTGTGTCAGAGAGAGGACCCTGCAGAAGTTCATCATGTCTGAAATGGAAAGGAGAGCCATTTTGTATCCCCAGGCTATTATATTTTACAGCTTTGGTTTATTTGTTTGTAAGCTTTGCAGCCCAGTATCACTGCTGCTTTTATTAAGCCCAAAACTCATGCAGAATGGCATTTCCACCGTCACATGCATCTCCAGTTTGTTGCTGGAGTACCACAGTCTGTAACATACATAGTCTAAGAAGCTGAGGCATGCTGCTCTACCATGCTTATGATCATCTGAGGTCATAACCAGCTGAGGTTACAGCCACTTTGGCATAACCAGCCCTGGTAACAACAGCTAGGGAACATGAAACACTGTAGTTGGCTCAGTAATTCGCAAAAGGTCACCCAGGGGATAGGTGGCAGGGCAGGATCTGAACCCTGCTCTTTTAACTGCCTCCTCATCACTGAACCACCTCCCAGGTGGAGCCACTCCTCGAGTGCTTCAGATCAGGAAGAGCTGTCTGGGCAGCCTTTCCCACTAAACTGCTGCATTTCTAAAACAAGGAGTTTATCTCTCTCAGTTGTGTGTTTTAATGCAGAGCTACAAGTCTTAAGATGAGGGCAAAGCAGACCTTTACTGCAAAGCAGACCTCTACTCGCTGCCTCCTGAGCCCAGGAAGCAAATCTATAGGGTGTCCCAGGAAGGAGCACCACAACAGTATAGTCCAATGCAGACCACAGAACTTTTATCAAAAGCTGGATTAAAATTCGCCTTTCGGACACATTTCATTTCTTTACAGACTTGGTGCAGTCTCCAATACTGCCTCTACTCAATGCAAGCTAAAGCAAATTGTAGAAGCCTCTTTAACCTGCCCAAGCAGCACAAGTGAGGCACTCCATCCCACCGAGGTGCTGACTGGTGGCAAATTTCCCCTAGGCCTCTATCTCCATCAGCAAAACTAGGGGCAGCAGTTGGCACTCCGGACACCAAACCTCTTTCTTCCAGTGTGGTGCTCAGTGCTAATGGGAATGGAAAGGAGAAGAAAGATCTTCTTTCTTGTCTCAAATCCTCCTACCCCCCGTCCCAGTCCCAGGGGTCCCATCTGATATGAGACATGTTTTCCTTTCATCCCTGCCTGAGAAACTCATGTTTCTGCATTAGCATGGGAGATGGAAGAGAGCCAGCGGTTCTGTGGGTCTACTTTGGGAGGATTTCATCCCGGAGATCACGTTTACCTTTTCCTGACTGTTTCCCCAACGTTGTCTGCAGCAGGAAACCCCCGTCAGTTTGTCATCCGCTCAGTCCTCGAGGTGAGGACCCTGTCAGCGATGCACTTAGACATGGTGACAAGCATCTCTCACGGGAGGCTGTTTTCGGTGGCTCAGGTATGAGGTGCTCTCTGGGACGGGTGGCGAAGGAGGCGTGGAGAGGGAAGGTGTCTTCTTGTCTCACCCAGTGAAGAGGTGTGAATTAAAGCAGCTATTTTGACTTTTTCACACCCTGACATTCTTTGTCAACTTTTCTGCAGCCTGATGGGAACGCACGTGACCCAACTGGCCTCACAGCAAGCGCCATGTGAGATCCACTCTCCTCGTTGGCCACTCTTCATCATCCTCTCCCGCCCCTCTTCCACCTCAGTGCTGCTAATGCATTTCCATTATTTATGAGACATCCCTTGGTGTTTCCAGTTCAGCCTTTCTCATTTTCTTTCTTACTGCTTTTTGCTTGGCATGTTGAGGTCCGTGGCCCAGAAGTCCATGTGTTTCAACACTCAGGTGTTGAACAGAGATCCCTTGGACTTTTCCTTTTTGGCAAGGTTTGTTTTCAGAGACATTTTATAAGAGCAGTGTGTCACCATTGTACATGGTTGTGTGAACAAAACAAAAGTGAGAAGTTCTGGATAAATGACTGTGGAAGTCAGTGACTTCCCTGGTTGGCTGTAAAATGTGTAACATACTGGCAGCAGTAACATGGACCAGAATCCTGTCAAAAGAGGGAAAAGAGAGTTCTTGTTTTCAGATGCAATGCTCTCTCTTTTTTGATGGTCTACCAATAAGGCAGCCAGCTGGTGCCCATCATGGTAACAGGTTTCTTCTGCCTTGCTGTGCACAAGGAAATACTATGAGACATGATCAGTGCATTTCGCATGTGCCATTACCTGACAAATCCTCGACCATCCCAATCTCTTGCTCAGGATCCAGAGCATTTTGTTACTAAGGGTTCTCCTTATGTGAAGAACACTTGATGCTGCAGGACAAGTAGGCTTGAACTCATTGCAGTGAGTTCACTCATTGCAGTACTGCTCTGTAGGGAAATAGTGAATATATTATTCCTTTTTACAAGGCCTGCATTTGCTCACTGAGAGAGGAGGCCCAGAGGAATGCTTCCTCACCAGACATCAGCCAGACCTTAGCTGTATGACCTTACGGCTTGCAGACAGCAGTTTTACTAGCACATCCAAAATAAATCTATCCTTTGTCCAGAGGCAGAAACTGCACGGATGCTGTTTCCTTTAGAAACCATTCCTTGGACTGCTTATTCCTCCAGTGGCTTGGGAAGGCTGTCAGCCTCTCTTGTGAACTATTTACTACATCTGCCCTTTGTAATGCTGAGTCTTTTTGCTGCCTTGCTCACTCCCCAGCACCCACAGCATGAAAATAACAGTGCATAGCCAATTTAAGCCACACACAACTCCCCCAACATCCTCCGCCAGTGTTCATGGATGTCCATGGGTTTTTCCACTCTGAGTGAAGGTTTCTTATTCCCACTGTAACAGCCCAGAGATTGTTGTCTAAATCTAATTTTGAATTAGGCAGGGGTCCATGGTTCCATGATGGTGCCAAGCTGTGGGTGGGAGTGGAGGGGAGGATTTTTTTTTCCTAGGGACTTGAAATCTCTTCTTACTCTGTTTCTGAAAGATTTCATCTCTCCAGGAAGCAGAAGTCTCTCGAGATGAGCTGTTTGTGCAAGACTCTGCCGTGTGGGCTTGAGCTGGAGGCTTCAGATGCAGCCAAACAGAAAAAAACTGCTCTTTTTCTGGGTTGGGTCCAGTCAGGATCTAAACTTCAGGGGAGGTTTTCAGTCCAAGAAATTGAATGTGAGCTACTCTTATCTTCAAGTGTTTCAGATGAAAGGATCATATGAGTCCAACAAGACATGTGAAATGCAGTCACCCTGACTTAGTTCTGCCTCCGGGCAGGAGACAAAGTGATGGGCCAGTAAGCTGAAGCTACTTGTGGCTTGGGTGGGTGCTCGATGAAGTGGCTTGACAAGGGACGCACAAACAGCCTGTAGCAGAGACAAGGAAAACAAATATCTAAATACTGTTTTGTTATCCCTCTTTGATCCACGGAGACTAGTTCGGGTGGGCCAGATCCACAGCTGGCTGAAGAGTCTCTATTCTATCCAAACATCTAGGAAAGATACAAATATAGAGATGGAGTTAGGAGTGAGTGAGCCCCATTCCTAACTCGCATTTACAACAGGACCCAAAGCTGGGGTTCACACGAAACACATCCCGTTTCAAATCACCAAAGCCAACACCGAGGTTGGATTTTCTTCCATACCCAATATGAGGGCTGAAAGCCTGGGAATGCCTTCTCTTGAAATATATCTTATTTCCACGGTCTGGCTAAAGAGGTCCCTCACTCCCAAACCATTACAGCCTTTGTTTCTTTCCTAAATCTCACAGCACCGACGTTAGCCGTGAAATCACCGGGTCAGCATCCCCCTCCCGGCTTTACTCCCCGCCTCTCTGCGAGCTCGTTGTCTTGCACTCCAGGTTGCATGCAGAGAGATGAGCTGCGAATGCTCGGCAGCGGCAGATAAAACACCGCCACGTGAAACCCACCCTTGTTGTGCAGTTGTGTTCTAGCCTTGCCACATCCCTCCCCTTCCAAAAAGCCAGCCTGGGTGGGAAGGTTGGTGAGAAATAAGATGTTACGCTCATCTCAGGGAGCTGAGACACAGGGGGATTTGTAACCAGAGACCAAGATGGAGCAGGGGAGAGACAGAAACGTGCAGAGACATTGATGACCCCCTATCTTGGCGGGCCGTCTCTCCCCTTGCGCAGTACGCTTCGTATCTCTCGGCGCCATGCATCCCCATACGTGCATGTCCCTGCGTGCAGGCACGGGCGGTGGAATGGGAGGGGGACCATTAAAAAGCCTCGCTGAGAAAGGTATTTCTTGTGGGGAGAAAGACGTGGGGGGGAAGAAAGAGGGCAGGCCCCCTCACTCCCCACTGAGCCCATTTCTCCTGCTTTGCCGGAGCTGTCAGACTTGAATCCCGGTGGCATCCCGTAACTAATTGACAGCAATGGGGGCCTTTGGGAGCCGAAGAATACGCGTCCTTGCCGGGCGAGCGCTGGAGCAGGGGCTGCGCAGGCAGCTGTGGGGGGACATAAAGGGCGGCTTTTAGAGCCTTTGTGCCTGCCCGTGAGTGCTTGCGTGCGTGTGTGTGGCGGTTTTGTGGCCGAGGTGAGGGGATGCCGAGCGGGGCGGCGGGGGGAGAGACAGAGGCAGAAGCCACCACGGAGAAGCAAGTTTCTCCCAAAGAAAAGAGGGTGGGGAAAAAAAAGGAAAAGCCCGTAAATGGCGCGAGGAGTGAGGTCTCCGCGCGCTCAGAAGCCGTCAGCGCCACGAGGAGGGAACAGGGTGGGATTTCGGTGTAAAGCGAGGGCCATCGAGAAACTAGCTCTCTGTTTTTCACCCTGCCCCAGCTCCGATTGTAAAATACGACCTGCCGGCACCGCCGCCGAGCTGCAGCTTCGAGAAACAAAACCCCCGCTGTGTTTTCTCTGGGCTTGGGAAACGGGCAAAGAATAGTCTCCCCTCCCAGGTGTAACCTGGCAGCTTTGTCCCTGTGGTCACTTTACTCCTTCCTGAGGATGCTCAGATACTCACCGGAGGAAGGGCTGGATCTTTGTCATTGTCCCGAAGCCAGTAACACAAACACGTACCAGCGTCGGAGGCAAAATATTGTCCGTGAGACATTTTTATGCTTTTGGCTTGACTCGTGCAAAAATGCCCATTGTCTGTGACATTTGCAGAGACAATCTGTGATAAAAGTATTCGCACATTTACAGCTGGAAAGAAATTAAAAAACCTCTTGCGTTTCTCCAGGGTCTGTCACTGTGGAATTTAATAACAGAAGCAACTAAACACGGACAAGTGTAGAAAAAACAGCTCTGGAAGCAGCTGGGCAAGGGCGTGACTACCAGACATGCCCAGCGTAATGTTACTGGCAACATGGGACATTTACATTTTAGACCTAATCTGCACCCAGCTTTTGAGAGAGAAAATTAATGTTTGAGAGCTGGGACATCAGTTCATAAGTTTGAAGGCCAACAGAGATCATTAGACCAGCTAGCCTGAACTTTTCTCTTATAAAGACCCCAGGACGACACCCCTATATTGAGCTAAATGACTTGTATCTGACCAGTAGCCACTTTTTTTTGTCACAGTCTGTTGCCTCTGGATTTCAGGTAGACCCTATGCAAAAAAAGCATGGGCTCAGCCAGTCAAAAGCTCCTGGGCGTATGGCAAAATCCATTTTTTTATTCTGCATTTGCCTCACTTACATAGAAGCTGTATTTTTGCCACCTCCTATGTGTGATGATACAGCACGGAGGTCCGGATCCTCACAGGTTCGCTTGTCAAGCAAGGCCAATTGCCCCACTAGGCTAATAGAGAGAGGTACCAAGCTATCGCCCAGTCCAAGCCCAGAGGCCCTTGGAAGTAACCCCCATCCCCAACGCTGCTCACACTGCGGGCAAAGCAGTGAGTCCTCATCCTTACTGTTGCCCGAGAGCTTTACATTGCTGCAAACAGGGAGCTGGCTTTTCTGGAGGCAATAAACAGGTTTTTGCTTGGCAATAGGTCGTTGTGCCAATCCAGATGCTGTGCAGCGCATCTCTGTTAAGGTTCCTCCACGAAGCCAGAGCCAGCATCTGAAATGCAGAGAGCAGGGCAAGCCCTGGGCAGGTGGCTGGACCACCAGGCATAGCTCAGAGCAGCCAGCCCCTCTGGTACCCCTCCAGTAGCCGGCTAGTGCCTCTGCTGGTGTGAGTTAATGCTGTTAGAAGGCAGCTGATCAATTTGTGCTGTTAAAAAAGAGAATGCCTTATCTAACAGATGATAGAATCATACAATGCTTTGGGTTGGAAGGGACCTTTAGGGGTCCCAGAGATCCCGCCATTTTGAAAAGCAGTTCCTCGTGTTTTAAAAAAAAAAAAAACCAGAAAAAAGCAGAGAAAGGCATAAAAAAATATGCTTGTTTATCAATATTTTTCAAACATTTTTTTCTGGTTTGTTTTTAGTTACATGGATGGTGGTGTTGCTTTCTCCACGCCCAAACACCCACAGGCTAAAACAGCTCCATCCAAGCTCTGAAAGATGACTCTTGGTCCATCTAGCTGCCGCCGGCTTTGGCCCGAGCTCCCAATGAACTCAGTAAAAAGATTGACTCAGCTTAAAAGGGAACATGACCTTAGTCTGTACCCGGAACAATAGTGCAGAAATGCCTGCCTGGCCGCGGGCTGCAGTGACCTGTTACTGTTTGGGATAGCTGCGCTGCAAGCTCCAACTGCCTTTGAGCTCCGTGTTTGCAGTGCACCCCGTGCGGGATCAATATCAGTTTTGCTGCGTGTTGCTGCAGCAGATTTTTCACAGCAGAGCCTGTCTGTGCGGGCGTGAGCGGGGATGGCACCGCTTTCGCCCTGCGAGCTCTGTAACTTCAGGGGGCTGCACGGGCAGCCGTGTTGTCTGAGGAGGGGCCGCCGGTTTGTGTGGGAAGAAAGGCAGGCTGGATTGCTGGCGGAGGCATCACTTCAAGCCTCCTGTTTGCTCTCTCTCAGCTGACAGTTGAAATAATTCAGTTTCAGATAATACGGCACTGTTCCTCCCATGTGGAAAAATCGGAAAGGCACGCAAAACTCTCCCTCTTTTTTCCTGCTAATTGCCTTGATTTCTGCTTCCACACTCCCAGCTGCCTCTCCTCTTCAGGTTGCCCTTTTTGACTCCTCGATTAACTTCTTTGTCCGCCTGTTTACCACTCAGGACATGGCGACCTTTGGATGTAAATCTGCGCTGACGTCCCTCCCACTTGCGTGCTTTTGTCAGAGCTGACATCTGCGAGAGTCCTTGCAGCAGAGATGGGAGGGAGCCGGGCGGACGGAGGCACCCGGGCAGAGCACTTCACTGCCAGGGCTGCTGCCCCCTCTGCCCTGCACCGCTGGCTCCCCATGCCAAAGCTCGGCGCCTCAGCCTGGGATGAAAAATCACAGATTTCGGTCTCCAGCTACCAGGTGACATGTGAGTGTAGACGTAGCCTACACGTTCTGGTGTCTGCAGGCTCATGAGCTCATGAGCTGCCGATGGACTGCCTGCTGTCACCTCCTCAAGCCATAGACAGTCTTTATTCGTTAGCTTAGTTTGGACAGGCATTCTTAGCGAGAGAGCAGATGCTTGCATATGGGCCCAGCACACCTACAGTGCCCATCGTCAAGCAATGGAGCCACTGCTCTTTGAAATGGGAGACTTGTTCATCTCAGCAGGAAGGTGGAGGGTTTGGAGGACACCTCCAGAGCCAGGACCATGTATTTGCTCCTAATGTCACCTCAGGGTGAAACAGGTCTTCCCCGCAAGGCACGCGGCCAGAGACCGTCGCAGAGCCCCATCGTGCACCTCAGGCCAGACCTGGCAGGTAGGGTGGCCACAGCACCATTTTCCAGAAGCAGGGCCCTGTAGACTTTTGAAGGAGATGCATGGCTCTTTCCCCAAAGATGTCCCAGGCTACAGCATGGAGGCATTATTTGCTCAGAAGTGGTCTTTATTCTGCACAGGGTCTGGCTCCTGGGATGTGGAGCTCTGCCTCCTTGGGTCACTGTGATTTTTGGTAGCATCTCCTGAACCCTGCTCTGCAGCCTTCTGCGTACCTCTAGGCTCAGCCCAGAGCCTCCACAGAAGTTGTGAGCTGCCCGTTAACGTTCAGCTTCCTAGCACCGCGTGGGGCTTTTGGCTTTAATTCTCAGGGGGAGCCCCCCTTCCCCCAGCCTTCCACTCACCCCCAGCACAATGAGCTCAGACACCTGCGAAACTGAACTTTTAGTGAAGTCGTCCCAGCGGAGGACAAAGGCGTGAGGTGGGGGGGAGGACGACGTGAGGGGCGGGCAGGCAGCTGCGGCAGAGGGGGCACAGCTGGATCCCTGCCCAACGCTGCCTCCCTGCCTGCCCCTTCCTCATCCTTTTAAGGCCTGTCAGTAACTAAAGCAGTTTCTCCTTGAACTCCCGTGGCTAGCACCACTGCTGCCAGGCAAAAGTCCCTGGACAAGCTCCTCGCTGACAGCCTCTCTGAACAGTTAGGGGAAGCAGAGTTTATTCACCGAGCCCTTTCCCTCTGCTCAGCATTATCCAAATCGAGCAAGACAACTTCGTGGAGGTTGATATAAACGAGCTCTCACCATTGGACTTGCAGACACTAGGAATGGGCAAGCTACAAATCCTCACCCTGGTTTACTTAGATGACGGCCTTTCTTGCTTCATTGGAGGTGGCATGCGGATGACATTGCTGTCCTGTGTCCAGCTGCTTGAAATATTTGGTTTCAATACTTTACTTTTAAATACTTTTAGTATAGTTTTCCTTAACGTAAAGGGAACCATGCACATTGCAACTGTGCAAAGCGATACGAAGCTGGAGTTACATGCTCAGGAGCTCTGTGAGCCTTACCGAGAATTGTAGGCAAATGGTTTGTAATGAAATCATATGTGAGCTGAGCTTCATCTGAGTTTTTGTTTGCCTCTTCCCCCTCAAGTGAAAGGAAATAAGGGGATATACTCTTTTTTTTAATAAAAAAAAGTTAAATTTAAGAGTCTAGAAAGAAGAAGAGAGAAAAGAGAGCAGGACTAATAGGTGATCTATGCTCTGCCTGAGATTGTCCCATGGATTAGCTGTGTGGTTCTGTTCAATTACCACCACTGGTCTGCTCCTCTGTGCTCCCATATGTAAAATGGGAAGAAAAACAATGAATAGATAAGGAAAATGGGATCACAGATAGGGATGAGTAGGTGGATAATGAGGGAAAAATTATTGAAAAGGTCACCAATTCTCATGCTTCAGGATTCAGCTTAATATTTGTATATTAAGTGCCAGGAGGAGATCTGGGGAGTTGTATCATTCAGCTGCTTCCAACAAGATTTCTTGCGCTTCCTATTGACATTGGGCAAGCGGATCTTGCCCAGTAGAACCTGCTTTCACACAGCGCTTCTCCCTAGGTAAGCAGAAAGCATTGTATGAGTATGATGAGAAAGCACCTCTTTATTAGAGATGACCGGTTGGAAGGGCCCAGTGAAGTCTCCACCCCATACAGGTCTACAGCAGGGCAGTTACAAGGCAGCAAGTTAAGCGTGAGCTTCGGGCAGTGTTGGGTTGAGGGCTTCCAGTTTAGGCTCCCTGTCCTTTAGGAAGGGGCTGTTCTGCCCTGGGAGGGAGGTTGTCAGGCTTGAGGTCCTCTTGCTGTCACGCTGTGGGAATGTTGCTGAGGGGGTGCTGTGCCTCCCCTCCTCTCTCCCAAGGCACAACCCACTGTGCTGCTGCCTGGGCTGAGAGGTGGTGGTGAGGGGTAGGGATGAAGGTGGGGGGGAATTTGGTGGAGAGGGGAAAGGAAGCAACTTTTTAAATAAAAAAAAAAAAAAAAAGTGATGAATAGATCGGCTAATCCCGGGAAACCTTGAGAATATAGAGCAGCGTCTGTGGGGCCTCCCTTTTTTCTTTTCTTTTTTTAATTTTCTTTTCTTTAATTTCGCTGCAGCACGTATAATCAATTATGGCTTGAATCGGGGATAAGGGGAGGGAAAGTACTTCAATTCATAAATCAATTTTATACGGTCATCAGTCAGGTTGTGAATGCAAATACCTCTGTCGGTTTAGGTTATTCAGAATTAATTGACTCCCACCGGGCTGGGCTGCAGATGGAGAGAAGCTTTCTCACAAAGTCTGCTCCGGCTCAGCATGGGGGCAGGCAGGCGAGCTGGCTTCCTCCTCCTCCTCTTCCTCCACTTTTCTCTCCTGGAGCATTATACTATTGGCGTTGGGGAGAGTTTTGTGTGTGCCTATGTGTGTGTGTGTGTGTCCCTGTCTGTGAGAGGGAGAGATGCTTGAAGAAAGAAAGGGATATGCAAAGATTAAAGTCACAAGCCCCCTCTTCAGCCCTGGCCTGCGTAGACACTTTTATGTGATTAGGAATGCTTTGCTTTCAAGGGTTTGCTTTTAAGCCTTGAGCTTCTCTTGAACTTCTCCAATAAGAAAACAAACAGCAGTGTCAAAGACTCCCCCTGTGCCTGGAATTTGAGCTGGAGTCGTGTCATTAAAAAGCCACTTCGCTACTGGGACTTTGGCATCTGAGCCACTGTTTCAAAGCCAGTCTGGGGCAGAAGAGATCGAAAGTCATTAAACATCTAGTGGTTGTTTTGGTGGCCTATTGAAAAATGAGGTTTGGAGGGTTTCAGGGCCACCAGGAGGATGCGGAACAAATGCTGCCACCTGAATCCCACCACCTCCTGCACCTTGTCTCCATGGGCTGCATGACCAAAATATCTGGTGGGGTGGGTGGGGCGGGCTGTCTGGAGAAAACCCAAGGGATGGATTTGCTGTGAGAGTGAAGAAGGGTGTAAACCGCAGCCCCTCTTTCCCCGCTCCATTAGCACTGCCCAGCTCAGCACACATCCTGGGCTAACACTGGGGCAGAGCCAGTGTGGGTCCTCAGATGGGGCTCTCTCAGCTCCCCCCCCCTCCCCGGTTCAGTCCCCTTGTGGGACTGCACCCAGCCTGGAGGTGGTCACCCCACGTGGCACCCTGGGGCTGTCACCCCACTCGTCTTGTGGTCCTGTGACCCCTACCCTCCTCCGTGGCCATCTCCCTTTGTCTCACCGATTTGCTGATGCTCGGGTCCCAGCTGTGAGTGCCGCCAGCCGAGGGATGGTCGTGCCCCCTCTGTGCAGGGTCTCACCAACCAGCCAAGGCTGCGGACTGGCTGGTGTGTCCCCCACGCCAACCACCCCATGCCAGAGGCTTGTGTCTGGTGTTGCCACTTCCCAGACGTCACGCTGGCAGTCTCTATGGAAGGCGGCACAGAGTGGGTGGGGAACAGCTCTCCGTGAAACCCCATGGGAAAGAGGACATACCAGCCACCAGCTTTGCTAAGCCACAGAGGACAGGAATTGGTATTAACACCCAGGTACGCACCTTTCCCTCTTTGTCTTGGCTTGTCAGTCGTAGGGCTTTTCAGACCTGGGCATCTCAGCTTCAAACTGCAGGATATCGTCTAGAGAAGGAGGCCATTAGATACACATCAGCAGATAGGTAACTGCGAGATCAGTTGCCGAAAGCAGAGTATGTAACCCTATTTTATGCCTGGGGAAACTGAGGCACAGATGAAGATGTGGCTCAATACAAAGCACCACTCTCTAAAAAGTGGCATAGCTGGGAATAAAGCCGAGGTCCTATGATCTTCACCCCGTTATTGTACCCGCCAGGACCCAGGCAGCAGATCACCGGAGAGCTGAACATACGGGGCACGTCCGTGCCCGCTGCTGTACAACAGGCTGAGCACATCAGGTTTTGGCAGCGCTGGAGGAGCTGCGGTATCAATGGAGTGCCAGAGGTGACCCAATGGACCTGATCCCCACGATCCCATGGAAAGAATAGGTCAGAAGCACCAAAAGCTCGGAAGCGGCTGTGGAGGTAGAAGTAATTGGAGCGGAAGCTTGGCTGCGCTTAAAGCACCCTGGGAGGAGGAGGCTGCAGAAGAAGATGAAAGGAGCTGTCTGTAACTGTTTGCAATGAAGTGGAGAGGTGGGAAACAGCTTTGCAGTTCTTCGGCAGGAAGAGTGGGGAGCAGGTCTTGGCAAGGGGAAGCGAAAGGGAGAAACAGAACAAAAGAGCCATGCAACCTCCACTCAATGCTTTTCTCCGTTCTGGGCAAATCTGCTATTCGAACGGTAACCAAAGAGCCAGGTGCTTTGGACGGCCTTCCACAAGGCTCTGCCAACTTCACAGCGCTCTGGTACAAAATTGTCCACTAGTTTTCGGAGATGAAGTTTTGTCAAAGCCTCTTCCTGCAGCCCACGTTCCCCCGGCCACCGCTGCAGTCCCGGGCACCCCTACACATGCTGTCCTGCCAGAACAACAGCACAGCACCCCTATTTCCCCTCGGTGCTTCCTCTTCACGCTGAACAGCAGCAGCCTGGCACTATGGACAGTAACTGATGGGAATACGAATGGCCCAAATTCCTCATCCCGTATCTTGCGAAATGAACTTGTTCCATAGTCTAGAGAAGGCAAAGACGAGTTTGTTAGCTCCAGCACTGACTTGGAAGCCCAAGGGAGTTTACCACCACTGCCACATGCCAAAGTACAACCCATTAGGAAGGACAGGCCTGGTATTTGCAAGCCTGTCAAGTCTTTCACACTGAAAATGAGAATTACGCAGACATTTCAGGCTCCCTTCTGCTGGGGTTGTAGCACCTTGTGGGTTCTCTACGGTCAGCACGGTGTTTCTGCTGCTCCTGGTCCTTATGGCAGCCCCAGCAAGATGTCCTGCTCCGGGGCCGGTTGTGGTGGGACTGTGGGGTGGGAGCCCATCATGTGTTTTGTGCGTGGTGTGGGAGGGCTGTCAGGCTCATGGCAGTACCGAAAATCTTTTGCCATATGGCTCTTCACGTGGGAGCCGTGTGCTCTCTCTTCCCGTGCCAAGTGCCAGGAAATTTATGCGTTAGATAAGAAAGCGTCATTATGGCCTGTTCTGCTCTTCATGCACATCTGAGTCCAATATACCCACCAGTCTGACAGTAACCAGGTCTGACTGTTGCTAAACATACATCCCCGGGGCCAAAAGCTGGAATCTGTGCTGTCTCTGCAGAGCCTCGGCTAAATTCCCCGCTGAATGCCCCTGAGAAGGTCTGCCTGGCGTTCGTCAGGTTGGAAACCAGTTGGAAAAAAAAAAAAACCCAGTTGGAAAAAAAAAAATCCCACCCCAGCCTTTGGGATCTTCAAGCAAATTTGTAATGTGTGAGAATTAACCTATTTTTAATGCACCGCCTGCTTTCCCCACACTCCCTTGCTGGCCCGAGGCTGGTTCATCTTTCAGAGCCTAACAATGATTCGTGTGTTTCTGTTTGCTCAACATTTAGAGGGGAGGCCTCCCTCTCTTCAGCGCTTTCTTAGCATTTTTTAATCATGTTTATAAAGTCAAATACCTAAGTGACCGAAAGAGCGGCAAGAACTGCTTCTCCGCTCTGCAGGGTACTGAAATCTCCTCTTGAAGTCAATGGGGAGAGCCATGCTCCGCTGAAATCCTGATCAGAGCTGGGGCTTTAGCAAAGGGGAGGAGTGAGCCCCTTGTTTTACTACATAGCCCCTTTCACAGAGGCCCGGGGAAGGAGAGGTGGGGGGAGAATCTTTACACCCGTGGTGGGACTTCTGAAGAATTTACAGTCATCTTTCCTAGAGACACTAAAGATTTTATAGCCTTGGTACCAGTGGTTACAATGCCCTATGGAGCGCGGCGCTGAGCGTATGCCAGGGACCCCTTCATCTCACCACAGGCTGGAAGGCGGCCAGGGGCTTCACACGGGGAAGTTTATTTCAGAGAGAGAAGGGAGCGAGGAAGCGGGAGGGAGAGAAGAGGGGAGAGAGGCCGAGCGGAGGGGGAGAGGGAAGGGAAAACAAAGGCGTGTGAGATGGGAGAGCGAGGGAAAGAGGCAGGATGGAGAGCAAGGGCGGGGGAGCGGAGGGAGGCAGAGAAAAGAGAGGATGCCAGCGTGGGAGGAATGAGAGGAGAGACCCGGAGAGGGGGAACAGAAGGGAGAAATGAAAGGGAGGGAGAAAAACATTTTAAAAGTGGCAGAGGGAGGAAATGTGAGAAGAAGGAATAACAGAAAAGGAGCCAGCAAGAGGGAAAGGAAGAAATAGCAAATCTGAGGAAAGTTATAAAGCAAAACAGGATCTGAGAGCAGGTACAAGAGGGAGGCTCAGAAACAGCGTACAACCCAGTCCCCCAGACAAACCCAGCACAGAAAATGAGGCTTTTCAGTGACTGTCCCCATTCTCCTGCCAAGTCTTTAAACTGACGGAGGAGCCAGGGAGCACTTCTGCGTACACGATTCCACACAGACCTGCACGCCCAGGCTCCTCTCAGGCAGATACTCACGAAAATGAATATGTATCTATATATGCACGCATGTGTGTGCACGCGTGTGTGCACCCCTACGCATATGTGCAAGCACATCGTACATTCCACCGTGTGACATCCACACTTTCCCTCTCTTCACGCTTCTCTGCACCTGCTGTGCATATGCAGACTCTCCACCTACCTTCACCTGCCTCCACAGCCACCCACACATCCAGCTCGAGCTCCACTCCCTCTTCGGCTGGCTGCAAAACAAGGCTTACGCTTTGTGAAAAATGCTGAGGTCTGGCCATTTGGGTTCATTCCATGCTGGGGAGAAAACGAGCCTTTAAGATGTTGGGTGGTTTTTTTTCATGGGGAAGAAAATCCAACAGAAAAATGAAGCCAGCAAGTGCTCCACCCCAGAAAATGGAACACGGACACACATTTAAGAAATGGTTTCTATGACCTGGTGGTCTGTGGATGCAGGGCCCAGATTTAATGATGAATGTAGCAATCAGTTATAGCCTGGTCATTTATAGCCCTATGAGGTTATGCGTAGGGCCGCTAGCCTAGGAGTTACAGCACTACGAGGGTAAAAAAGACTCAGTTTTATGTTCTTGCTTCTAAGTCTGGCAAAATCAACGTGGTGGCTTTCTCTTGGTGCAACGGGGTGATTTCAGAGTGCTGCATCTGCTTGGTTTGCAGCTGGGGGCAATGTTTGCCAGGGGTTCCCCCACAGCGGCGTGCCTCCTGCCAGAGGAGCCACAGCAAACGTGCGGCTCTCGGGCCAGAGGGGACGAAGAGACACTGCCAACATCCACTGCCCATCACTGAGTCTCTAAAGCACAATATGCCATCTTTTTCTCAGGGAGAATCAGCCACAATCGTAAAAATCCCTTAAAGTGAACACTGCACTCAACATGCTTCTGTCTCATTATAATGGACAGAAAGTGGCTTGTAGCACGAGATTTTCTAGACTTTTATAGGTGTCACCAGAGCCCCAACAGGGTAGGGAACCAAAGGGCAAGAGACCTGGCAACTGTATGTTGGGATGAAGAAGCAACAGTGATTTAATTTTGTATTAAAATCCCTCTCCACAAGCTATGCATACTTGGTCCCATAAGACAAACATTGTACAAAGTGCCTGGGTAATATATTCCTTAATGAGACTCTCCTGTACCGACGGCAACCACAGCTCCGTGCTGGAGGACTTGGCAAACCAGCAGAGGAGGTAGGTTTGTGCACTCCACCACTGGAGGAGCACGTCCTGACATCTGAGTACCGAGGCAGAGTCACGAGGACGCCAGGGGAGCATCCTCTCCATGTCAGTGTTAATGTCAGACCTCCTGTGGGACAGCTGAATGTTTTCACGTGCCTAAGGGCATGCTGTCCCCTGCCATAATTTGGCACCAGTAGAGTCCCTCTGGCTTAAGATGGATGAGATTTAGAGAGCCAGATCTCCAGTTAAACAGCTGTCAGGGAACAGCTTGAGGAATGGATGCCTTTATCTCAAGACCTTCCAGACCCACACTTCCCTTGGCTTGTACTTCAGCCTTTCACCCGTCTGGCAGTGCTTACCTAATGCCACTGGCTTTTACAGCCTCACTATGAAACACCAGTGCTTCAGAAATGCCCCTGTCCTCTTTCTCCCATTTGCTTGGAATTTTTTTGCTTCCCTGTAGAATAACCAAGAAATGCATAGGGTACAGTGCATGTGTCAAGCGGCAGAAAAACATGAATCAGGAGAACAACAGGAGTGCAGGTTGAGCACATTCTCTGGACCCAGCAATGGAAGCTAAATTTATTTTATTTTTGCTGTTCAGGCCCTGTTCTTGTTTGGTCATCAGAGGTGGTTGTAAAGTCAAGGCCATCTGCTTTGGAGGCATGTGGTCATTTCTGCTAGGAGAGAGCACCAGGGAGCCCACGTGTCAGGGCAGGAACAGCAAGGAACTGGCTCTTGTTTCAAGACTTTCTTGGTAATCCAAGAAATTCACCCGCAAAAAATGCTAAATGTGTTCAGACTATAGTCCAGAGGGGCCCTGGCGTCCTCAAGCTGTAAACAGAGAAGAGAAATGGATCTGATAAAAAGCCACAGTTCTGGTAGGCTTGGAGGAACACTACATGCTTAGTACATGGGAGCAGGAATTGGCTTGGCTGGGCACAGGTCTTTATTCTGGGGCCGAGGCACCACAGGCTGATTAAATCTTTTATTCCTGCTGGTAAATAATTATCCGCCTGACCCGTTCCACCACAGGCAGTGGGAATACCCCGTTAGTGACTTCTTCCCAAAAAGAGTGGGGTGCTCCCTCCTTGTCTGGCTCTACCTGGCCTTCAGCAACGATGCTCAGGCCAAAGGTTTCAGTGCTGGGTGCTGGCAGGGGGTCCTCTGGTTCGGGGACCATGCAAGTGACCTGGCTGTTGCAGGTAGGGAGAGCATTGGGCTCCCGCTGGCTCCTGAAGGGAAGAGCTCGGCACCTTGGGAGGTGCGGCCCAGAGCTTTCGTTCTGATGTTATTTTGTTCCCTGATTTTGGAAGAAGCAGTGGAAACAATTAGCTCTCTTAATTTCTCCGAGGCAAGATCCAAATACAGAAAAGAATACATCTCCCAGGCAGGGAGAAGTGGGGAATTAACTGCCTTTTTTTGGATGAGATCAGAGAAAGCTGATTTATGAAGCAAAGAGAAAGCAAAGTGCTTTTATGGGTAAAATGTTCCCTGCTTATTTCCTTTCTGTCAGACTACGTTCCTCCCACGCTTCTGGCTGCGAGCTCGCTCCTTGGAAGCCTGTTTAAGCATTTCAGCATGTGATGATTTAACTGGGCACGGATTCTGACAGATCTTTGCAAATAACATCACAGGAGTTGCTGGAGGTGACTGCCTAATGCCGACCCGGGGCACGTTCAGGAGGACGCGGCTGGCAAACAGAAACCCAGCCAGCCCCACGTGCTCGCAGCCTCTCCCGGAGCAGCTCTGAGCACCAGGCTCTCGGGAGACAGCCCTCGCCGTCCGCCGAGACGGGGTGCGTCTCGCGACCTGCTCTTTCTGCTCTTCTCCCTCGAGGAGACGGAGGCGAGGCTGGTCTACGGCAGAGAGGGCTCAAGAGCTGAGGTCTCGCGAAGAGCGGGGGCGTTTGGTTACAGCTTGGGCAGAGCAAGAGAAAGCAGAACAGGAGAGAAATTCAGGAGGGTGGGTGGGGAATGAGACAGTTTCTGCAATTGAATTTCCACACACAGGGCTTTCAGCGCCTGCCAATGTACATATAGGACGGGATGAACTCAGGGGAACTCAGACAGCCTTATGTCTACTAAGGGAGACTGTAGCAAGCAACTGAATTATGGGGTACCAGAACTACATCTGGGGCATCTTAAATGTTGATGTCCACCCTGGCATCATGCTTCCTAGTGACAAAGATGTCTGACCCTGGTAGGTACAGGTCCTAACAGAGCTGCAAAGATGCATCTGCTGCACTCATACATCCCACCCATGCAGCTAGAGCCTGGTTCTCGCTTAGATAGGTGCACGCATCAATATAGTCTCCACCACCCAGAGGAACCACAAGTGGAGCCACATCGGTGATCTGTGGAGCACGAAAGCAAAGCAGTTCCACGCATGGGTGTAGCGCATTTTGCACACCTGCCAGTCCATTCTGGAGGGTGCTGAAAGGTTCTGGTATGACTGGCTGTCACTCCTGCTCAGGCACCACCCTGTTGACGAGGTGTCACCCAGAAAGGACTCCTGAGCACCCACAAGGACACCATGAGGTCCAGGGACAGGAACAGTCTAACACTTCACATACCCTCACAGAATAAAATTAGCAAACGAGATTAAATGGAACTAACCCCCTGTCAAATCAGGCTAAACAGGAAAATATAGTTGTCAGGCTAAACAGGAAAATATAGTTTAATAATTGGTAAAGATGTAGAGAAGCTCCCGCGCTCAGACCCCAAACTGCGGTAGGTTTATGGGGAGGAGGGGAGGGGTGGAAGGTGGGGGTAGGGAAGAGAAAGCTGCATGGATTGACCTCTCTCCCCCCCTGCCCCCTCCTTTTTCTTTAAATCCCCACCTAGTCAGGAGTGCTCATTAAGGTTGGCTCTCGTTTCCCTAATTAGGCAGCCCCCTTCTCTTCACAGGGCTCCAGACCTCTGCCATTCAGCAATAACAAGAATAACAAGAAACTCGTTATTTTACAACCTGGGCTGGGGAGGAGGGGTGAGAGGGAGAAGATGGCTTTGCGATGTGCTGCTTGGAGGAAAACAAGCTCAGCAAAACCTGGGTCGAGGGAGGAGTCGCTCCTGTTAGTGAGACCTTATCTGCTCTTAAACACTGCCTTGCCCTAGTACATGCCTGCACTAGAACGAATGCTATAAGGAACGGGGATTTGGGTTTTCTCCCTTCTTCTGCAGGCTCATTCTTGAAAATTGTTTTTCTTCGTAGCAATCATTTGTATGTGCGCATGTTTGTATGTCAAAACTAACCTTTAGGGACTCTGCGAAGACATGAGCCATCCCCGCTCTGAACTTGGGAGGAGGGGGTGGCAGTGGTGGTGGCGGTGGCCGTGGGGAGCGCAGCATGTTAATGTGGTTGATATTAGGCATTCATCAGCGTGAGGGAGGATGCGATGGCTCACCTCAGGGAGGGCAGCAGTGGTAAGCTTGGTCTTGGCCTGGGTTTCCAAATTCACGTTCCCTCTTGGATGCCAAAGCTGTGCACGCTCAACAGGCGGGCAAGCCGGCAGCACCCGAAGCACGCGAGATGACCATATCCCAGCCCGCTGCCCTTCCACCATGGTGGTGGCAGCCCCTGTGCAATGCTGCCATCTCCTTTCCACATCCCACATGGCCTTGGCTGATGGTCCTTCTGCATCCTGCATGGCCCTGGCTGATGGTACCCTCTCTCCCAGCATCCCGGCAAACCTCCTCACTGGTACATGTTTAATTCACAAAGCTGCTGTGAAAACAAAAAAAGAAAAATACCCAATTCCTATTTTATACCCATTGAGTGAAGTTGGAGCGTGAGTGAAATAAGGGCTCCCTGATGGACTCCTCTGGGTCCCCGTTACAGGCTCAAGCGATGATCTTTCCTCTGGCCTGCGTGCTTTCTCTAAATGTCATGCTGTGTAGCATCCCAACCCAGAAGCAAGCGTGCCAAGTCAGCACGACCAAGCATGTGTTGAAGTGTTGTTCTGGATGAGGAGAAAAAAAATAAATGCTCACCACCTTGCAAAATCAGAGCCTCCCCGAGCATTTGGAATGAATTTTGTCAAAACCAGCTTATCATCTCCATAAATTGTCACAGATCCGCTCTGTTTTGCAGAGCTAAACATTTCAACATTTTATCCGCATTACCAATTAAACCATCTTTGCTCAATTTATGCCTCATTTAAATAACTTATTACATCATATATAGGGTTTTTTTTATAGTTCGGTTTTAAGTCTTTTTCTCATACTCTCTTTAAGACTTGTCTAAGTCTTTCAAGATGTTCTTTCAAGCCCTCAGACCAAATTAAAACATCATTCACTGGAGCTTCAGCACTTAGCAGTTTCTCACAGATCTGGCAAATACTCTTTGAAATAGCTAGGGAGCAGAACAAATGCCAAATAGTGTCTGCCTTTACTTACACATTGACATCTGCAAGCACGAATGTCCAAAGTTATGCCTCAAAAGTAGGTGTAGGCATGTAAGCAAGTGACCCCGATTTTTTCTGAGGTGACAAATGTCCTGCAACGATGTCCTGAGGGATTTATGATATCAATTATTTGGATTTTGCCTCCGAGTCTTTCTTACAAATGATGGGTCATATTGTTTTCTAAATTCATGTTCATGCCTTAACTCAGTTACATCTGCTAATGAGTTCAGATTGTCCTGATTGTAAACAGACAAACAAATATGTATCTGCTGGGACTGAGATTCACTGTGCCAAACCCTCTTTAAACCCTCTTCTCTTCCTCCCACAAAAAAATCCAAAACCCCAAACCACTAAAAAAAACCCCAGATTTAGAGCAAGGCAAATTGTTTCAGCTGAAACATAGTTTTCTCGTGGTAGGTTTTTTTGTGCCAAACCCCAAAAATTCGGGTCACCTGAGACATTTAGCAAATTCACATCATTTTCACTGAATTATTTTGACTGAAAGAAAAGAAGCCTTGTCTGCAGGGATGAGAAACACCCAACCTCTTGCTTATGCCTTGGCCATTTTTCTGCAGGGCGTGCCAGCAGATCCATCAGACTGGGGGAAGATTGTTGTTTGGCCTTTGGTTATGACCAGCTTTCTCCCACCAAGAAACACGTAGCGTGGGCACGGGCTAGAGAGAAAGCGTGTTACAGCGTCATGGACAACCTGAGCTGGCAGAGCCTCTTCCAGCCCACGGAAACATTCAGCATGTTCAGGATTTGGCCTTTTCCTGCTGGTAAAATACGGCTTTGCTTTTCCAGTTACCCTCGCCCTCCTGCCAAGAGGAGAACTTGGATGTTTTGTCTGTGCTGACCCTCCAGCTGGGGCCAGGAGATGTCTTGGCCACAGCAGGAAGGAAGAGACTGCCCCGGATCACACATCTGGTTTTGCATCTCCTCTCACTTCTCCTGTTTCAAGCAGAAACACATGGCAGGTATGTTTACAAGCACGGTATGCCTGCATTGCACCAAGTGCATCTGCATTGCACTTGGAGGGGAGCCCAAGAAATTGCTTTCAAAGTCAGACTCACTGTCTCTACCAAGAGTGGACATGGACGCATGGGAAGGACCAGGTGTGCCCCATGCTGACCTGGAGGCATCAGCGTGGTTGCCCAGGGGCTGGTGGATTAAAAGCACGACATATTTGCACCTACCCTGGGACCGCTGTGTTGAAGCCGGGCAGCACGGTTAGCGAGACATGTTCCCTCATGGCCACAGTCGCTCCTGTGCCAGTCACACACCTTTCATTTACTCCTTAGTCCGCTCATTAATTACATGTCACGGTCACGTCTGAGTGGGCCGGTCGGGATCACGGCTGCCGGAGCGATAGGCAATCCCTACCCAGCAGAGCTCCCACCTCCGGGAGGTGGAGGTGGACGTGGGGGAGATCTTGGCTTCAGGCAACTGCAGGACTGGGCCAGGGTCACCCACACCACGGTGCCCACCGTGCTCTCTCTCACACGTGTGAGCACAATGGGGAGCGAGGTGCACCCAGCTGGGAAAAGGCAATTTGCAGCTGTTCTGAGCGGTACTGGTTGGATCCCGCTTGTGCAAACAAATAGAGAGAGACGTCCCTGGTCGCTATTGAGTAGCACTGCTGGGGCGACGACACAGCCGGCTTTATTTGTTGAGGGGAGGGGAGGAAAAAGCCCCAAGTTTCCACCCGCCCTGCGCCGCTCCGCTCCGTCCCTGCTGCCCCGGGGTGCATTGTCCCCCTTTGTCCCCGGGAAGCGCGCGTGTCCGGTAGCACCGCGGTTATTTTTAGGAGGGCTTGGCCAGCGTCCATGGTGGTGGTGGCTTTGGTGAGCCGGGAGAAGCAGACTTTTCTCTCTCTGCCTCTCAATGTTTGGAAACAGTGAGGCTGCCAAGGCAGCCCGTCTCCTGCTCTGCACTTCCAGCCTCTGGAAAGCGAGAGTGAGCCCTGAAAAGCCTGGCAGGCCAAGCGGGAGAGCCTGCCAGGCAGCCGGCAGCGCCCTGCCAACACCAGCCGCCCCTCGCCGCCGCCAGCCAGGGACAGCCAGGGCCGGGGAGATGGAGGGGGAGAAGAGGCGGCTCGGGGAGAGGCTGGAAAATTGCATAGGTCCCCCTCGGGGAGAAGCCTTTTTGCTTCCTGAGCCTCTCTGCATTCGGTACGGATGCCTTTGGACCAGGGAGGGGGGCAGCGGCTCCGACAGCACAGGGGCTGGAGCAGGGCAAGGTGGGGAAGGCAGAGGCACGGGCTCAGCCCATACGGGATTTCTTCTACACGTGTTTGAGACCGGGTCAGTCTTTCTCAGGGGAGGGAGACGGCTGGCATCAGCCAAGCACGGGGTCCAGAGCGACTTGCAAGTGGACTGGGACACCTGTGGGGTTCCCCAGGCCTCCTGAGCCCTGGTTTGGCTGTCCCTGGTGAGAATGGACCAAGACGTCCCTCAGTTGGTCACGAATGAAGAGGCAAAGGACTGCAATACCAAGGGGTCCTGCGGACGGGCAGAAAGGGGCACTGGCTGTGGGCAGCCCGGCACCTGGGTAATGGCGGGGGGGATTTTATCCTCGATGGAGCAAAGAACAAGTCTAACACAGTCAGCAGCCTGCCCAGCCGATTGACGCTGATATTGCTGTTTTCGCCCCAGCCATTCGAGTCTCACCTCTGAATGAATGCAATTGTTTTTTAAAAAAAGGAGCAGGAGGCATATCTTTGTACCACAAGCATTGCAGATACCCTGTGGCACAGCAGGGAGCACCTGGGCCACCGGCAAGGCAGCAGTGGCAGCTGGGACCGAGGGGCAAGTCTTTCCGAATCGTTGGCACCCTTTTCACCGCATGGACTCCTGTGGCAAGCCCGCGCCATCGGGCCGGCAGCCTCTCCTCTCCCGGCTGCATGCCAGGACAGCGGGTCCAGGGCAGCAGCCTGAAGCCCCCTTTTTATCTGTGAGCCCCACCATTTCTGGCTCCGAGCCGCGCCGCTGCCGAAAAGGCGAAGGGCTCCAGTGTGTGAAGGGGAGGGAGGAGGAAAAGAGGACGTGCAAGCGTGTGTGCGTGCGTGTGTGTTGGGGGGAGATGGAGACGTCGGGTAAGAACAGGCCAGCTTTCAGAGTTTGGCTAACACCCTCTCCAGGCTCTTACTCAGCATACGCGGGGTCCCATGATCTGAGTAGCAGCCCCTCTCATGCCATTGTGTGCCTGACCTGCTTAAATAAACGGTGTTATTTTAAGCAAGGGCAGTCGAGCATTTGCTGAAGGTCCTTCTCTTTCTCTCTGCTTTCTCCCGTCCTCCTTCCCCCTCCTTTCCCGCTGCTTCAGTTTCCCCTCCCACCCCACTTTCCTTTACACAGCGGGATTAATCCATCAAACCGAATGGGGGGGAGGAGGAGGGGCAATGAGCCCGCACTCCAGTGAGCACTGAAGAGGCCCCCATTCATGGGTCAACAAAACCAGGGAGGACTCTTGGACTTAATCAGCCAAGGAGCGCTCCAGCCCTGGAGACAATTAACATCAAAGCAATGCAGGAGAAAGAGGAGACGGGACAGCCAGGAAGCCTGGAAACCCACGTACAAATCCCGATTAAAAAGGGAGGGAGGTTAGGAAGGAAGCCGCGAGAGGAAGGATGCTTGGCGGCGTGCAAGAGGAGCTGATCCGTGGCTGCCTTCAGGAGCGGGAAACTGAGGTGCGAGGAGGAGGAAGGACTTGCTCGAGGCTGATGTGCAGGGCAGCGGCGTGGCCTTGCTGGGGACAGAGTCCTGGTCTCCCGACTTTTGCCCAAATCCTCTTGCTGAGGCGGTCCTGGGGTCAGATCCCGTACCGTCGGCGGCTGGGGCACACATCCCTTACGCCAGCTGAAGTTCTGTGAACGTGAGTGGGACTAGGATTAAGCAGCAGCACGTGACTAGGTGTTGCTAGCATCCCACACCTCATTTTGAAGGTTGTTTCCAACAGTCTTGTAGTATTGTTATGATCCACGTAATTGAAAGAACTTAATAATACTTTATTATTACCTTTGAGCATGACATCAAAGACTGGGTTCACCTAAAGATAATAATCATATTTTGCCTTTGTAACAGATGATCACTGGACTGCTAATGTAAACCAGCAGCAGTTCTGCTCAGTTTTAGGGAGCAGTAGGGGCTCCCCAGCTAAAGCCTGGGGCTCAGGCTGGATTACCCCTGGGGAGGGACAGCCAAGCCTGGAAACTGTCTTTGCACTGGAGCTTGGGGTTTATTTGCTTCGGCTTCCTTTGGAAATAAAAGCAGCAGACGAAGTTATAGGTGAAGAGGAAGCAGCTCCTGCCTCTGTGGCGGTGGGCCCACCCCCCCCCTCATGAGTGTGCTGAACCGAAAAGAAGGGGGTGACACGCTGCGAAGGGGAAGGGTAATGGCGAAGGAGGCTGCAGGGCAGTTTTCCAAAACTTGAGCTGCGCGCCTCCCCCCTGCGTGGGCCTCACTCTGCAGAGATCTTTCCACACCTCGGGAGCACCGCGAGGAAATGCTAGGCTGCTAGCGAGCTGTTTCGGTTGCAATTTACTGTCCTCTTGAGTTACCGTGGGATGTTGAACGGAAAATGAGACCCATGCCACAGCTTGCCAGCGCATTCCCTCTTCTTGGCCTCAGACTGCTCAGGCATCTCCTCCCCAGAGCTCTGCAACAGGTTAGTGCTGTCACCAGCCTGCAGCTACGGCTGCTGCCATGCTGAGAGCTTACAGTCCATGCTGAACTATCATCCACGCTGAGGTTTGCGTTACGACCCCTACCATCGCGTTAGCACTGACGAAAAGTTGCGGAGGTGACAGAGCCTTCCTGGAGGGGAGCAGGGTCTCTGGGCACTGCCCAGTTAAACCCTGGCATCCCAGGTGCTCAGCCAGCAGAAGACACGGTACGCACAGAGACTGCCCGCGTGACTCCTCTGCCAATCTTTTCCCTGCATGCACTTGCTGATTTGAACCAGTAAAATTGAGGACTGTGAACTGAAACCAGGCAAAGCAGAATACAGAGACCAGGAGAAGCTGGCTAAAAGCATTGTCAGCACGAGCTGCCTTTTCTCATTGAAAGATGAGCTTCATACAAAGATGAAAAGCAAGAAGAAAAGCTCACTGAATTACTAGCTAGCCCAATGAAGTACTATGTTTCCATATCTGTATCCATATCTGTATGTATCTCCATATCCATAGCTACCTCAGAGTACATCACCCAATTCAGAGTCAATTCTGGAGCATTTTGAAGAGCTTTTTTTATCTTTTCCAGTGTGAAAATGGTAGCTCCAGTCTTCTGTATGCTCGAAGCACTGACCAACACAAGCCTCGCTGTTAAGCAACAGGCAGCTGACCAGCTTTCCTGATGTTGATCTCCAGAGCTTTGAACTAAGAGCGGATAACAGTGCAGGGACAGGGCCAAGTGCATCCCTTGAAGAGTGGGACACTGAGGGATGGGCTTGGGCCAAAGTCATGGCCATGGGCCAGGTCGAGCACAGCACCAGGCAGCACACCAGGTCCTCCCAGAGGGGCTGGGGCCACAGAGGCAGTAGGACATCGGTCGGCTCCCACCACCTTGTGCACACGTGGGTGGCAGCCTGGGCAGGTCTGTGCAGCCACGTAATACCCACAGGAGAAAGGGCAACTTGAAAGGGCTCCCTATTTCATGCCACTAAAATTTGCCAGTTCTGGGGGTTGCCCTGGCAGGGTTTGGCAGCTCTGGCCGGGTTTGGCAGCCATGCAGCAGCCCTGCACAGGTGGGCTCGTGCCTGGGTGGTTGTCACCACCATGGGCACACTGGCGGCGGGCAGACAGGCGAGGAGGAGAGGGAGCGCTGGCCTGAGGGAGCAGCTCTCGGTGTATCAGTTACATCTTAATTGGAGCTGTCTGGTTGCAAGGAAGAACAGGAAGAGGAGCAGAGGGCCAGCCTTGGCTTCTGTTTCACGAGCTGAACTTTCGGGCTCCTCTTTCCTTTCTTCCACCCACCTCCTTTTGCTTGGATAGAGCCACCCACACACTCGCACCATGCTTGCTCTCGCTTTCTTCATTTGTCCTGTCATAGCTCTTTTCCAAGAGCTTGGAGAGTTTCTTGAAAGAGGAAAAGAGGGAGATGGGGTCGCATGGAGGTAAAACACCATGCAATGCATTCCTTCACCTTCCTCCTCCTCCTCCTCACCGTCTCCTGAGCATCCCTCCCTTTTCCTCAGCAGGTACCTGTGGAAAGTGACCCTGTCAACAAAACCCCAGCAGGATCAGCCTTTGGTCTTGCTCAGGCAGCTGGTTCCCATTAAATGTTCTCAGTCATGGAGAATTCTTTCTCTTTCATCTGAAATATTTTATTATTGCTTTTCCTTTCTTTCAGTTTCCTAAGGAGAAGGGAGGGAGCTTGTGTGTGTGTGTGCAGTGAACTAAAGAAAGGGAATTTAGAGCTCGATCTTATCGTGTCCATGTGGACGGCTGTAACATTTATTCCATTTTATGCACCCAGTAAATTATTTTTCATCTTTTCATTCCCCCACTGCCTCAGGTAGAGTCCCCAAGGACGAGAAAGGCCACTCCTCCTCTGATCACGAACCTCTCCACCTGCTTAGCTGCAACTAAGCGAGGCCGAGATTTAAACTGGGCTGGGTTACCCACAGCGGGAGGCTGAGAGGACTCACAGGAGCAGCTGAGAGCTGTGGCATTCTGGTTTTGCCCAGGTGCCACTGGTTGTGGAGGGCAAGAGGAATTACTTGGCTGGACAGTTTGTCAGTGTCCTTTCTCCTGGACTGACACAAGTAAGACCACTGTCTGGTGACACACAAAGGACCAGCGCCTGGGCTCTGCCTAAACCTGGTGAGGCCAGGTCAGCCCATTCGGATGGGGACTGGTCCCAGTGTATGCCCCTCCAAGTGCAACGTGCCCGGGGAAGCCGGGCGCGTGGTTCTCGCCAAGGATCGAGTGCCGTGTGTGCCCCCCAAATCGCACTCACCTGCCTCCTGGTTCGTGGCCCTGGTGGAGGCTGCACCAGCCAGTTCCCCTGCGGCAGAGGGACCGACCCTCCCTTGCTGTAAGGCTGCTCCTAACACTGGGTTTAACACGTGTGAGCTCGGTGATGGCTTGGAGATGTGGCCCTGGGGAAGCCCAGCGGGGCTGAGAGGTGAAGCATCCCACGTGAAACGGGAGACGTATGCCTCGGTCTTTGCCTGGGGCACCCCAGTCTTGTCCCATCTGCCTTGTGCCGGGATCCTTTTGCCCAGCAAGCTTTCTCCTTCACGCTGAGCACAGACGAGTGATTTCAAGCCTGAAGCCGCTGCTTGCAAGATGTCTCCTCCTTGCCTCATTGCCTCCAGCTTCCAGGGCTGTCACTTCTCGCTGAGCAGCTCCTTCTCCCTGGGGACCTCCCCCAGGTCAGGACAGGGGCTCCTCACTTCACACCTGAGCCCCTAGGCCTGGGTGGACCAGGTGAGATTGTCAATGTTTGCCACAGGCTGCCAGCACTCTTTCCATTGGAGCTGCTGAAACGAGCAGCGGCCGCCAACAAGGAGGCGTATGTTTTTGGGTGGCTAGTAGCCAGGGTGGGAGTTCTCCTTAAGGAGAGCAGGGGGTATATAACTGCATCACACAACCATTTTGCTGAGACTGACTCCTGGCTTGGGTGATCCTAGGGCTTGTTGCGGAGCTGCCATGGCCCAAAATGCCAGAAAGGGTTACGTAAATTTTCCCTGGTAATTGTTCAACCTCTATTGCCTTCGAAAAGACAAAGAAGACATAAAGCCCCCTGCTCTCTAACAAGCAAATACTTGCACTTGGTTTTCTCCTCTGGAATTTCAGCTCTTTGCCTCTGCTGTTCGTTTCTGTCCTGCTGCCTGGCTGTGGCCTGGTGCAATGGCTGAAGAATTCCTCCTGGGACAAGAGACACGTTTCTCCTCACAGCTCATTAGTAAGAACTGTCATATCGTCTTCAGCCATCTGAGAAAGTACCCTCCTCATCTCCTTGCTTGCAACTGGCTTGCGAACAGCCTCCCCACAGGGCTGGATGGCAAAGGATCCTGCAACTCTCCTGCCTTAGCGTGGATACATGAGAAAAATCAATCCCGGGTGCTTCACAGTAGGGATGTAGCGCTGGAAGGGATCTCCTATTTTACCACGTCTCGTCCCTTGCTATTGTCAGCAATCACATCGTGCAATCTTTTGCGCAAATGTGAAGCTCCAAACAATCCTAACAAGTTTTAAGATTCTCTCTCTACCCCATTTAGTAGGCTCCTCTGGAATTTGACAGCTCTGAGGCTTAAACCATTCTTCTTATTTCCAGTCTCAATTTATTCCTGGCTGGAGCATGCCCACTTGTTCTTGCGCCAACATTGTTCCAAGGCTTAAATAGCTCTGCTCCCTCCCTGGTGCTTATTCCTCTGATGTGTTTACCAAGAACAATCATATCCATTCTCAGCCTGCATTTCACTAGGCAAAATAAATCAACAGCCTCCTGCCCCACGGTAGGCACTCTCTTCCCCTGACCATCCTGCTAACCTTTGTCTGCATCCCCTCTCTTCTCAGTTCTTCTCCCTCCAGTGTAGACGGCGAGAACTGGAGACCATTCTCCACCACCTGTGCCCTGAGTAGTGTCCCGAGCAGCGCCTGGATTTTTGCTGGTGTCCCAGTGGCCAGAGAAGGTCTGAATGTGGGGATTTTTATAGGCACAAACTGCTTTTCCCAAAAGGCTCTGTTTTCGGCCCTTGAGTGTCATGTAGAGTAGTGCCTCGTCTCAGGGCACTTTCTCAACACCGCTAAGGAGCCAGCAGCCCTGCTCTGCTCTGAAGCTATCATTGCTCGGTTGCTGGTAAAGCATGCAAGACTTGCTTGCACAACCATAGGTATAAAGTTACTTTTGAGGTTTTGACTCATTTGGTGGCACTTGCTGTTAAAGTTGGCTCTCCGATTTCCCAGCGCAGCGAGGCACCCTGAGCTGTATCACTGGATAGCTTTAGCAGAAGGTTTTGTTTATCTGGTGGTTTTCTTACAGAGCAAGAGGTCCACGTAGGTTTTTCTCGTGATGCTTTCCTGGACACTCTGAATTCCTGTCAATAGGATATTGAGAGGCCCAATTAAAATTATGTAAGTGTGAGTGCGCTTTTTACATAATTTAGTATGTATCTGACCCTCTGCCTTGCCTACAACACTTAATTTTTCTCTTATGAAAGGTGTGCAGAGTGCAGATGACAGATTTTAGGCTAGGATATGCTACAGCAGAAAGAAACATATAGGTCTGCTTTTCAGTTAAGCCAAATCTGGGCTTCAGGAAAAAACAAGCCAGTTTCAGCTCCTCAAAGTGTAGGAACTCAGCCACGCTCCTGAATTTTTTTTAGCTCCGTGACTCAGCCCTCCTGCTACACAGGATACTCTGTTAGTACCATGTCCTTTAGATTTGGGAAAGGCAAGCAGCTGTGGAAGTACAGTGCAAGATTACTTTAGGAACTGGCATTACAAGAAGTGACAGGCTGCAAGGGAGTGACCCACGGGCTGCGGTCCTTCAGGGCAGAGTCTTCCTCTGGATGCCTCTCACCAGCTCTTACTCGCAGTCTTGCATTATTCCTCTCACTTTTGCAAGGGTGATATAAAGAAATCCCTTTTTTTTACCCCTGACGTGTCTTATTTTGACCTGCAATGGACCTTTCTGGGTAGATGTCCCCAGGTCTGCAAACATAATGCAGATGTATCACTATACTGTTGGAGGTTCGGAAATAATGGGGTAGAATAGTGGAAGAGGGGTGTTGAAAGGCACCCTTCTTTCTGTAGCCTTTCTGCCACCTGAGAAGCTAGGAGTTACAGAAATTTTTCCTTACTGATAGCTGATCATTACTTTCATTCAAACTGGGTCCTTCCCAGTGCCAGGCAAGTGCTGGTGTTGTGCCACGGCACGCTTTCTGTCCGCGCGGGGAGGCTGAGGTATAACAGGAAACAATACTCCAAAACCTAAATGGCTTCTTTTTTCCCCCTAAAGTCTTTTGTTCCTGAAGCCAAAGCACAGTAAATCAAGGGGTTCTGCCTTAAATGAACTCAAAGTGCTCTTTATTAAAAAAAAAAAAAAAAAAGAAAAACAACTCCCAAAACAACTAAATCCCCAAGTCTCCGAAAGGAAGAGGAGGAGGAAAAGATGGGACCTCAGAGAGGATTCATAAATCACATTGCAACGGACCTGGTACAGATGTTCCTGCATTCAGGCCACCAGGCAAAGCGCAGCACCATAATGGGACTGACGGGCCACGTGTGAAAGCAGACAGAACGCAGCTGACTTGGAGGAGACGTGATCTCTCTGGCACATAAAATACACGCTCGGTCCCTGCCCCGGCCTCCCTCGGTCCCTCCTGCCAAAAAATAAATAAGCCAGCTCAAACCTGTCATGGTCTGGAAGTCTTCAGCTATCCCTTTATTTTAACATGGTGTGCATGGTCTGGTTTCCCAGCACTTAATGATTTGGCATAGCACTGAAAAACTGAATTCTCTAGTTCTTGGACTGTGGCTTCCCACTTGGCTGTCCAGGGAGTGCCCTGGCCCCAGGCAGCAAGAAACTGGAAGGAGGGGAAGGAAAGGGCCAGGCATTTCTCCACAGCCAGACCCTTCCTAGATCTTTTTTTGAGGGGACTCCTTACTGAGTCACCCAGGAAGCCCCAGCACTGCAGCTCCCGAAGTCTGGCAGACCACTGCAGAGGGCCTCCATGCCCTGAAGCAAGTGGCCAGGGGCTGAGGCGAGCATTTGTGTCCACAGGACAGAGCCAGCCAGGAGGGGCTGGTGGCTGTGGGGCTGGGGACCGGGCAGACCCAGCCCCACGTGGCTTCAGAAGCACGTCAGGCTGCGTGCCCATCTCCTGGCGCAGGGGCTGCCTGGTGCTGCTGCCACTCTGCCTGCACACCGACCACAGGCGCAAGAGCACGATCAGTCCCAAAATCCTCAATCCCAAAGTGTCCTCATTCACGTCCAGGGGCTTCTCAGCTCCTTCCCTAGTTCTTCAAGCAACCAGAAGGTCACAGATGATGGAAGGAAACAGCTCACGCATCACCTAGCAGCCATGCCTTCCATCTGGGAACAAGGAAAGTAGATGGCAGGTGAAGTTTAAAGCCAGGTTTTTCTGTGGTTTGCCTTGGAAAATGACTTGTCCTATTGCACTGCAGGGTGAAATGCTACTGTTGTCAGAAACAGCCTCGAGGCCATCAGAGTTTCCTTCAGTGTCCTCTGGTGGGTACCCACAGCAACAAGAGTGGAAAGAAACTAAATCTAGGTCTTACCTGTGCTGCAACGAGCTGCACAGCTGCATAGCAATAATGCTGTTGTTTTCTGTGCGGCCGGGTAGCCACCTGCTAGCATCCCAGGGCCCCGTGAGTGCAGAGACAGGCAGCCACCTTGCCTTTGGCCTCCGAGAGGCTCAGAAGCAGGCAAGTGTCATGTGATTTGGGCATGCCAGCATGGGATATGTTATTTTTCTCTTTTTTTTTTTTCTCACTTTGATTTGTCCTCATTTCAGGAAGAAGGAATCGCTCTCATCGGGACTGCTTTGTCCTTTGTGTAAGGAGAGGAAAAGTCATGTCAGGAATTCCAACAGGCTTTGGGGCGGCCAACACCTGGGTGGTGCATCGTGTTTAAAATGGGTTCCAAAAATAACCAGGACCGCAAAAGGAGAAAAATTAATAAGGATAATTGACTGGTTTCCATCTCCAAGTGCTTTGGAGACATGAGCTAATCAGTCTGTAGGCACGTACAAGCACACACAATGTCTGTAATTAGTTCGCTCCTCTACTTCCTTACCTCTTCCCCCAGCAGATTGCCCACTGAGATCTTTATCAGCCGGAACAGGTCTCTTTCTGCCTCTTCTGCAGAGGCCTGGCAGTCTTGCCTCTGCTCAAATTGAACCATCTCTCTGTCAGTCTGTCTGTCTGTCTGTCTACTTCCCTCCTCTGCTGGCCATGATCAGATTTCACTAAATGAATCACAGTCTAGTGGAAACTCCCTCCGATCTTTGCCAAGAATTGCAAAGTTGATGAAAATGGGACTTGCAGCCAAAAGGCATTTAGCACGGTTCCTTACTGGTTCCAGCCAACTGGGTTCCCATTGCGGTTGGTTGCTTCTGGTTGTCCTGTTTCCGCTTTCAGCCTGGCACCTCTCCTCCACCTGGAACATCTTTCCCAGGATTACAGTGTTGATTACTAGATGCCACACCACATCTCCAGGGCCCTCCTGGCAGCCACTGGTTGTTTGATCGTTTCCTTCCACCGAGCTGTTCCCTGCTTCCTTTTTTTTTTGCAATAAAGAGGACTTGTTGACGCCAAGTGTCCATCTATCCAGATCACCAGTGTGGGCTTAAACATCTTCTCTGTTTGCAGTTGGTAATTTGTTATCTGGTACAGTCCTGCCCTTGAACCTTCTGTCCCTCTCTGACAACTTCATGGCTCTGCTGATTTCAGCACATGGTCTAGCAGAGCAGGTACCCTCTGACAGAGAACCACGAGTCCTCTCCGAGATGGGGCGCAAACTCTTTGTGGAACCCTAGGCAACATTACTTTGCTTCTTTAAGCCTCATTTTCTCCACTGGTAAAATGAGTGTAATAAACTCCCTTTTGCAAATGCTTTGGGGAAGACACTGATNTAGTGCTGGAGGGGTATCTCATGGTGGAGAGGAACCACTGTGTGGTCTCCTGGGGCCTTCCATCACGCAGAAAGAAGGTTGCTTCATGCCACCCTCAAGCTAACCCCCAAGGACTTAGTAACAATCTTTTCCTCAGCCCAGGCTGCGATGCTGAAGCAGAGGTCCTGGGGGCTGCAGCACTGGAGGTCTTCAGATTCTCAGTCCAGACCAAGCTGGGGTGGCAGATTGTTTTGAAGACTTACTGAGAGAGAAAAGCCTCGGTGCTGTCAGCCTTAGCATTTCCTCTCTGTGGTCACCAGGAACGTGCTATGGAGTGTCACCAGGGCTCTGCAGGAGAGGCCNAATCAGTTCCCGGCCACTTGTGCATTTTGTCTCAAGTCTTTGTGTTGGTGTTGTCCACACATCCAGAAATAGATCTGCACCTCAGCCAGTTCCTGGGAAGCCATTGAAGAGGAGCCCCTAGAGGTCTGTGTGTTGATAGGAAGCTCTTCATCCCCGTGGCTCTGCAGTGGGGTCCCAGGGCTCCTGGGCAGGGCAGCATGCATGGTGCCCCTGGGGCTCCCAGAGTGTAGGGGTCTGGGCAGGCTGCAGACCTGTCTGGCTGCCAGCACAGCCTCCCCAGGTGGCCCTGTGCCTGTTGCAGGCTACACAGGAGCGAGATCGATGTGCCATACCTCACCTCCTTATTCTCCAGCCTTCACCTCCTTATTCTCCAGCCTTCACTTCTCCTCCTTGCCTTTCCCCTTCTGACCTTTGCTTTTTCCTTTTGTGGCACCTCCTATTCTCTCTCTTTCCTCTCCAAGTGTCTTTCTTTTCTTATCCCACCTTACTCCTATCTGTCCTCTCCACCTCTGATCCACATTCAGTCAGCCCATCTGGCTTCTCCTGGAGGCCGCCGGGGATGTGTGGCAAATGCCCCGTATCAACTGGGAGCAGCAGCTCAGGCTCAGGCCCCAGCTCCCAGCTCTCCTCTCCCAGCTCCACATCAGGAAAGCTCGAGCCCTGGCTGCTCCAGGAGCTGGTAAAGCCCAGGTGTGCCGCAGCTCTGCCTTGCCGCCCACTGCACAAGCCTCTGCCCGGGAGTGGGGAGCAGCCCCCAAGGCAGGCATGGGGTCTCCACCGGGAGAAGGCAACGTGCCGCTGCCGCCTGCCATCCCACACATGACCCCCTCGCCTTGGGGGACAACCGCAAGCCCTTATCAGGATTCGGCCCCGTGCTGTGAGGAGGAGGGATCGTTTTCCTTTCTGGATCTGCCTGCTCTCCCTCTAACCCTCTGCTCTCTCCTTCCCTCTCATCCACTTCCTTTGACACTGGTCCCAGGCCCACTGCCAAGTCTCAGATACATTAGCGAGGTGCCGTGCTGACTGAAGCACAAATCAGGACAGATCCGGGTGCAATTAGCAGCTTCTAGCACCCCATCTGGAAGGCATTAGCTTGTCTTTTGGGGGAGGGGGTTATGGGTTGGGAGGAGAAGAGAGAAATAAGAGGGAATGGGTATTGATGCCAAACTGAATAAATAAGCTATTTCTACCACGCTTTGGAACCACAATCTAGCATCCGACAGCAACACACAAACAGAGATACAATAGCCATCTGCGGGGGACATAGTTACTGCACCAAGTCGACGTGACCCATAGACCTTTCCTCCTGGGAGGATGTGGTTATCGGGTCCAGCAAGGTACCGAGATGGCATGAAGGTGGGCAGTTGGCCACAGCTTGCGAGGGATGTCCCTCTTGGTTTGTCCTTACAAAACAAGGCTTGTGGTTATGGTGTCTGTAAGTGCATTTGGGTCTACTTTGCCTTCCTCTTCCTTTGGTGATCTGCTCCATCTGGCTGCCAGTGCACTGAATCCCTAATAAGACAATGATGTGTTGTCTGTCTTACACTTGAAGAGCCACGATAGGCTAATACGTACTAGTTACGATGGCCCATATGTGTGTTGTAGACACAAGCCCCAGATTATATAGTTCTCATCAAGCCAGGACTCTACAAAATATTTGCCTTAGTTTTCTTCACTCAGCCTTGTAGATACCTTTGAGGAAAACCTTGGTGTTGCTCTCAGCGGAGACACGAACCATCCCCCGCTGCTTTGCCAGCACGCTCTGGTCTACAGCCAGGGTATGTGGATGCACAGGAGGTTGTGACTCTTGGGCAACTACAGTCCCAAGCTAACGGGACAGAGCAAGCATACCCGTAGTGTGGCCCCTGTGTTCCCAGAAAGGTCCTGATCTTTCATGGGCACAACGGTGCTGCCACAGAGCATGTCTCTGAGGGATTAAAACATTGCTGGACATTAGAGGAGGTGACTGTCAGAGTGAGTTTGAAAGCATCCTTGTGCTGGCAACCCATACACTTGTTCCCTCTCATCTCTGCAGAAAAGCAGGCTGTGCGTTCTCCTTGAACTTGTCCTCCTTTCCTGACCTCGTGGAAGTGGCCAGAGCCAGCCTGTTCATTCCCTCGGCTTTTCCTTTCTGCAAGTTCTTTGGGGAGAAGGCAGGGTGGGAGCGGGGGAGCCGGGGGCTGTCTGGGGCCCCTCTGCGGTGACGGAGCAGTCTGCTGGGAAGCAGGACCCCGAGGGCTACAGGGGCCGCTGGCAGCAGGTGGCTGGCATGCCTTGGAAATGGTGCGTGTCAAGCTAGGGGCGTTCAGGGGAAAAACCAAACACTGAACGCAGTCTCCTCGTGCGGGAGAGCCCACTAGCCAGCAAAGCAAGAGGGGCCAGCTTTTATTTATTCATCTGGGTACGATCCCAGTACCCAGACGCCAGATCCCCCTCGCCATAGCACACACAGACCATTCCACTTCCCAGGGCCACCTGCTGATGGCCAGGGGCTGGGCAAGGCAAGGCTTCCTCTGAGCCAGTGATCTCATATTATTCCTGCCCAGGCAGCAGCTGGAAGTAGCTGGAAACTTTTCTATGAGTAATTTTTCTTATACTGGTTGTTGCCAGACGATGGTCTCTGAAGCCCGGCTGGTTAGTGAGCTCATGGAAAGTGACCTGCACCTGGGCTCAGGGGCCAGCCACCTTCTGAAGATTTCCAGCTCTGAAACCGTGGTGACATAGGTGTGGGGTGCCTGGGAGGAATGCTGAGGGACAATAATATTTGTTGGTTCAAAGAGTTTGAGAAGTGTTGTTATATTCTAGGTTCACTGTTGTTGTCCTCCTGGTCGATACATGTACATCAAGGCAAAGGTGGTGATGGTTTATCTTGCCAAGAGAAAGAGGACTGGCAGTGCATGATGTCAGGATAGCTTAGTAGGACAGTGAAGTGGCTGCAGGGACCCAGCGCAGCTGCCCTCTCTGCTTTCAGTACAAGGAGGCAGAAATGCAAGGCACAAGAGACAGCCTGCGCCTCCTCTCGCCCTGTCCATCCCTCTCGCTAGCAAGCTGTGGCAGGAGATGTAAATACCCCAAAGGCAGGGCTGATGAAGCTCTTTCTGTGCGGGCAGAAACTGCGACACACATCCTTTCAGCACCCTTGCTCACCCGCTCCGTGTGACAAGGGGGTGCCCCTGTGGCACTCCGTCTTTCCAAACGTGAGCAGTTGGACACGCAGTGCCCGGAGAAGAAGGGTGCGAAACAGCATCCAAGGAGCCTCCTCTGGGTGAGGAACACCAAGCAGGCGGGAGAGGGGCAGAAAGCGGGGAGCGGGTGTGCGGCGATGGGTGCTGGCGCTGTGGCAGTGGGACGGGCACCCCGTCCCAGGCGCTGCTGTGCAGGAGCAGGGGACAAGGGTGGCTGCGGGCCCCAGGGGCTGCAGGAGCGAGGGTCTGCCCTCCCTCCCTTCCTACCATCCGGATGCTACCGACAGGCTCGGAGGCTGAGGAGGACGCCTGCGCACGCTCTGCTGGTGGCTGCCTGCACGTACTCCCTTGTTCTCCTGGCTGGGGTGGAGGGAGAAGGCCTGGTTTCAGTTAAGCCCTCGGTCACACAAAGATGCCTTTCCTATTACTCTTTTGTTTTTGCTTCTAAGCAACGTTCCCGTTTAACTCTTCCAACTCTCCGCCATAGCGTAGCCTGCCCTGCCCAAGGGCTGGCCCAGGTCAGAGGCAATTCAGGAACAAGGGGGAGTTGCTGGACGCCGGGGCTGGAAATCCCACAGCCCTGCAGAGGGGCTCTGGGAACCTCGGCGCATGGGAAGGATGACACCGTTGAGGAGAGCTACAAGGCCAGGGTGAAGATACTCCAGTGGTGTAGTGCCGAGCATGGTAGAAATACCTAAAGAGTCAGTCATGGCATTATCATGACTGAACTTGGCTCCAAACTTCAAATCTGCACAGGGGGAGTGGGGGAGGTAGAAAAGAAAACATGCAAAGGCCTTTTCAAAACCCAAGACCACAAGAAAAAACTTCCTATAAACAAATCAAATGGAAATATTTTTTTAGTTCTATAAACATTTCCCCTTGAAGCCTTCAACCCAAATATTGCATCACTGTGCTAAGACATAAACAAATCTTGCAGTGAAAGAGATGCACACCAACAATAGACTAGCCTGTTTGCCTTGTCCAGGCTGTGAGAAGCGCGAAAAATAAACAAACAGGGCAAAGAGTGACAAGCTGAAGAGAGATGTCTGAGGAGTACTTGTCTGAACATTCGAGGGAGGGAGGACACCTCCCCCCCCAAATTCCACCAATGTTCAATAAGGAAATTCAGCTCCTTCACAGTCCTTAGAAAATCACAGCTCTGGCAGCTCATAGGACACCAGCCAGATCTGTCTTTCAGAAAGTGTGGTAGCTTCTGGTTTTCCCCAAACACATTATTAAAAAAAACATCTTTGACACGAATATGTCTTGGGTAGAGATTTGTTTATTTTTGCGGTGACTGTAATGGTGGTAGCAAGAACTAAACAGGTCAAGCTCTGCTGTGTTTCATACTGATGTCGTGCTTCCCCTACGGGGAGCCCAGCCTCTCGCCCACGGGAAGGTTGTTGTCCTCTGAGTTAGCAGGCTTTCAGCAGGAGGCAGGGGCTTGGGGCCTGGCTTTTGGCTGGTAAAAAACTTTAGAGGTACTCTAGGAGGAAGAATTTGGCACCAGATTAGAAAATGTGAAGTTCCCCACAATAAACACACACCCAAGAAACGGTGGCATAAGGTGATGCTGGGGTCCTCAGGGCTACCGTTTGCTCTATCTTTCCGGGGTATATGTACCCCTGATCTGCCTTTACCCCTCTATTTCTCACATTTTTGGGATGTACCATGACCCTGCAGATGGAGTACCTCAGTGATGGCGCACGAAGAGGCCTGCCTGCAGTCCCTCATCTTGCTTCTGCAGCAGGGAGAGCACTGTCCCTGTGTGTGAAAGGAGAGCTGGACTAGGAGGGGCTGAGGCTGGGGCAGCTGCAGAGGAAGGTGAGGGATGGGGTGGTCTGTGCCATGGGATGACTGCACGCGGCAATTTTGGTACTGCTGGGTACCGTGTGTTTAGAGTCACAGTACCATGCCAGGACCAATATTTAGCTCATCCCTCATACAGACACTGCAAGGGCTGCCCAGGATCTCCTGGCTTTGTCTCTCCCACCAAGAGAGAGGTGAGGAGCTGCACAAGTCATTCTGGTGGGAGGGGAATTCACTCTTCTTCCAGATCACGTGAGAGACACTGTAGAAAGGGCCACTAAAAAAAAGCTGCTTAGCAGTTCAGTCTCACGGGAAAGTTTCACAACCAGAAAGCTAACATAACTTGAAACCTCTTGGCCAGATAAACCGGCTCTGTTTTCTGCTGAGATGAAACAGAAATATGATTATGCTTGATCCCTCAGCCCAGGGTCATGCTGCTCTGTCAGTGCAGCAAGCAGAAGCAGCTACGATTTCTCTCGTGGCTTAACATCCTCCCTCCGCGAGTCCTCCTGGCGCCGAGCTATGCTATGCGTGGTCCCCACGCTCGGCGATCCCGGCCGAGCTGCCTGCAGCTCTGAGGGGAACAGCCAACCTTCTGAGACCATTTGATCTCTCTAGACTCTTGACAAAAACTTCTCCGTGCGTGCTTTGGTCTTGAGAAAATGACTTCAGGTGCTGCTGCGGGAACTGATTTACGAGGGGAGGCTGAAAGAATAAAGGGTCTCACACACTTCTCATGTTACATTACATCCATGCTGGTGTGAATTCAGGGGCGTTTATGCCAGGCTAACTGAGGGGCAATTGGGCCCAGACCCAGTGTATCTGTCTGACCAACAAAGAGGATCAAAGACCTGTAAATGTTAAGCAGGGGTGGTCCAAAAATATTAGAATCAGAAGTAATGGGATGAACTATATCAGAGTAAAATTTAAGTTGCAGAGAAGAGATTGCAGCTGACATCCATTCCCTAAGCCGTTGTTCTGCCTTCCACAAGGAGCTTCTAGATATGGCTTACATCAGCCAGGAAAGGGGATTAAATGGTTTTTGGGTTTAGCATGGTCTGGCACGCAGCAGGCAGACTAGATCGTGAGCATTTTGATTGCTGATGGCTTGCAAGTCTTCAGAAGGCCGTCCGCAAGTGGATTACAGCATCCTTCTCCAAATTCCCGCCCATACACTCGTGCCTTGTGCAATATCTAACACATGCAGTCAAATGAAGTGGTGGCAAATAAAAGCAGCTGGCAGAAATGAAAAATGCAGAATTTCAAAGCTTAGCCTGATTTTTATTTGGCTATAACTGCAGGCTGCTTTGTGGTATCACTCCACGAAAGAATCTGTGATTTCTTCTTTCTTCCTTGAAAGGTTAGTTTGTTCTTTGGATTAAAAAAGGATTAGAAACACTAAACTATATGACCTTTTAAAGTTCACCTAACCCTTGTTCTCAAAGACTGTAAATTCCTGAGCACCCTGGGCTTGGTATCAGCTGTGATTCTTTTTTCTAAAAGGAGACCTGGTTCCTGGTTCCTGGTTTTAAAGAAATGACTGGTAGATGCTTTGCTATCCTGCTCTTTAAAACGCAGTAGAAGTGTACATGTGCACAGTCTAACGCGAAGACAAAACAGGGCGTATGGGCACAGAGGCACAGAGCTGTAAGAGCAGCCCTTTCTGCCTTTTACACAGCCTCCAGACTGCAGGAGGCAGGCAGTATTCAGTGGAGACACCATGGAAAAGGGGAGAAGAGAGTACTAGAAAGGATACTGCGGACAGGCAACGCCTAGACAGACTGACCCAAAGGTGAGGGACTTAAAACAATTCAGAAGTCAGTGTCTTCAAGGCTTAACCCCGGAGAGGTGGAGATATTGCTGAGGATGATAAAGGGCCATACTAGGAATAATGAAAGAAAAAAAAAGGGAAATTGCAGGTTGGTGACAATGATGCTTTGGGAGATGCGCGTGTCTAACGAGTGTGGCAAGGCGCAGCCTTGTCTTGGGGCAGTGTCTCCTGCAGGCACCCAGCACTGGGCTAGGCGCTGGGCCATAGCTGGAGAAGGCAGCATTACAGAGGGTGACACTTCTGACATTGCTTGGGAGGTCAGGAATGTCCTCTGGCCAACCAGCTGGCCCCTCTGGGAGAGGGGGGTTATCTCAGGGTGCGTCCTCGGGGGCTGTGGGCTCACACCAGCCCTCCTTTGGCCCCGTGAGCTCTCGGCTGACCCTGGGGCCCCAGGAAGCGTCAGCTCATGCCTGGGGCTGGGGGCTTCTCCGTGGGCTGAGCCCGGAGTGGGACCTGCCAGCGCCGTGGGGGCTTCCCTGCACTCCCCTCGGTGCCCGGCTGTCTCCAGACCCCGGCCACGGGGCTGGGGTGTGGGTTAGCAGATTTTTTCCACGCTGTTTCTCCGGGATCCCTGACAGAGCCCATCAGAGCTGCCTTTTATCAGCGCTGCACGCCTTAGTGAGCCT
>Ga0065711_1028336_pt1 | contig 41873 bp, 21 predicted proteins | sample Hoacrofraction12_FD_59098 | JGI IMG/M metagenome (GOLD analysis project Ga0065711, IMG submission 59098) | Hoatzin crop microbial communities from Cojedes, Venezuela - Epithelial fraction 12 v2 (version 2) | ecosystem: Host-associated > Birds > Digestive system > Esophagus > Crop | place...
TTAGTTGGTGTTATATTTTTATTTCTAGATTTTTCCGTGTTGCCCTAAGGAAGAGCATGTGTTTAAATGTAATACCATAAAGCACATGCATAAGGAAATTGAATTAAGCTTATTACTGATATCTCAAAGGTGGCATTTCTTAACTTTGGAATGTTTGGGTTCGCTCTCTTACTGTAGGCTTTTGTGTATATAATTTGCTATAAACAACAACAACAACAGACAAGAAAATCCTTCAAATTCTTTCACTTGAAAGTTTCTGCTGGCAGTTGGAGAGAAAGAAAATTAATAAGAAATGCATTTTGACATTTAAAAGAGAACTGCTTGCCTTAAAATGCATAAAATATGCAAAAAACTTAAATTGCTAGGGTTTGCACGTTTTAGAGCATTGCTCTGTGACTTATGTTTATTAACTAAGTTAAAGCATGTATAGCAGGTTTCTGTGTAGCAAGCTGCACCTTTATTTGTTTTGTAAGCTAAATCACATTATAAGAAGTAGCCTTCCAACTCTGAGAAGGCTCCAGAAATTTTTTTGTCATCAGCACGTCTTTCCTATTCCTATTTATATCTCAGATGCAAAGCCAGACACGACCAAGTCTGTTTCCCTGTGACGTTTTGCCTTTTGGACTTGAATAGTCAGTGCCCACCTTATTGATCCCTACATTTTTTGTTGCTCTTTTTGTGGTGTTCTTGGAGCATCTTTAAATGAATTTCTTTATAGCAATCAGTACCTCCAGATTTGTGCTGGGGGTACTGCTGTGTGTGTGCTAAGAGTTAACAGACTGTATCCTCTGCAGCTGCTGGCCCTCGGGCCCTGTGCTTTGTCTGAAGGATCCTTCTGCTGCTTTGACAGTTACACACTGACAGAGCAAATCTCAGAAGTGGTGAGGCCAGCGTTTGCTTACCAAACCCCTGCCTCCCCATCCTCTACTATGTCAGCATCAACTGAAATCCTTATACAAGAGGACAGCGTTTTCTATTTAAAAATAAAAAAGGAGGGGAGGGCAAGAGAGGTCTTGAAATGCTCGCTGCTATCTTTGAAGTTTTCTTAGGAATGAGCTAGTTGATAGACTTTACCATCATGTGGCTACTGAAGCTCTCCTCTCCCGGCTGCTTCTAGGCCATGGAGTTCAGCTCTTGTTGTGTCACAAGGTGATGGACTCTGTTTCTTCCTTCATGAGTCCTCTGATATGAGGAGGCAGTTCCTGGCTTCTCAGGTCCTTCGGGGTAAGATGCACGGGGTGGAGACTCACATGAGCCGGAAGGACCAGCAGAGATGAAGGTGGTGAGACCCAGCTTTAGCAGCTAAGATCCACTGCATTGGTAAGCTGGGTAAGAGACCAAGGCACTGCAGGGCACGAGAACCAACCTGCCCTTGTAAATCCTCGATGCTCTTATGCTGTTGAGTCTGGCGTGCCGTGCTGTCGCTGAATAGCAGGAGTAGGCAAGGGACAGCTCATCCTTGCAGGCTGGGGTCAGGGAACAGTGTGTGGCAATGAGGGGTGGGATGTCTTCTCATCTGCCTCCTGTGTGGAAATTGTCCAACACGTCAGGGGATGAACAGCTCCTGAAGGAGTCATGGTGAAATACATGTTTCAAAATCAGTCATTCTTGCTTAGGTGCTTTAGAAAATAAATAAGTGAAAGAAGGCAGACCTTCTCTGCTCTGTTCAAGGACAGGGAAAGATCTAGCTTTGTTTGGACCTTCTGGGTTGAACTGAAATCTTGCCATCCCTGATTGCTCCCAGCAATTGCTTGCAAATGTCCGTCACCATTCATAGGTGTTGCTGGCAATGTTTTCTGCAAAAGATATGAAAGAAATAGATAAACCTTTGTTTTGAGATTTAAAACTATGTATATACACACAAACACATAGATGTGTTGAAATATATATCAATTTCAAGAAAAATATTCTGATAGCTTTGTAAAAAAATTTATTTCTGCTTACTGGAACATCTGTACATTGTTAGAATATCTTTAATAACTAGTCAGATGGTTAGAACTATTTTCTCTCCCTAGTGTATTGCAATAGATGTGAAGGAAAAAATCCTTACCTGCAGCATTTTACGAATTTGAAAAAATAGACAAAGCTGTATGTTCCTGCCAGGTATCATTTGCAAAGAAGCGGGCACTTATTTTCAGTGCATTTTCCAAATTGTCATCTCTGCTTCATAGTCATGTCTTGGTCTGTCAGTCGTGGGAGAGGGGTAAATAAATTACACCAGTTACCTGGATGCCTGTAGCAACCTGAATTCACCTTACTGTTTAGAAACCCCTGCCTGATAAGGATAGGTTGTGGTGACAGAAAGAACTGCTTATTCTTAACACTTGTGTCAGAGAATTACATTAGGAGTAAAAATAAAACAACAAAAAATCATCATATACGTTATAAATAAATGTAGTTTTGAAGACAGAAAAAAATTACATAAGCCTCCAGGAAGCAGAATTCGAGATTTGTTTTTCCGATTAAAGATGGGGAGAGAAGGAACCTACTGTTTTTCCGTAAGGATCTTTTTAAAGTTTATGGAAAGGATTTTGGAGAAAACCTAGAAGAATTGCTAGAGATGGGAGATTATGCTTGTGACATGAGTGTTTGGATATCGCAGTCGCTGATACCGCAGAGAACAGATGTCCTTGCGTTATACGTGTGTTGTAGTAATCCCGTGTGTCAAGACTGCTGCTGGTCTCTGCTGGGGCCACGAGCGTCTGCCCTTTCTCCTTTCGCCAGCCCCCTTGGTGCAGAATTTGCTGTCCAGGTGTTCTGCTTTTGATCTTTCCTAGAAGTATTGGTCACTGGTTTTATGTGTTCCCATCTTGCATCGTCAGGACTGAACCAGTCTTTTATTAAGGGTCAACTCAAGTATTCCGCTGGTGGTAGATCTTCTGGTAGCTTGTGAACACTTATTGAAAGGCACCTGCTTCTGTCTGGAGGGTCAGTGAGTCGAGGCAGGCTCACAGAGTTGTTCAGTTGTTGCTATTGCAAGTTATTTCAGTCTTCCAAGTACATGTTTAATGATGTTTCCCATGTGAGCGGTGTTTAGTGATCTCCTCGAAACCGGGCGCCCGCTGAGGCATGGCCAGTGAAACCTGACCTTGAAATGATAATACAAGCCGTGCCGAAAATTAATTGCTGGTAGCATTCTCTCTGCTGTTTGATTTTTAATGAAGGAAGAGTTGATGCAAATTTTAAAGTTTTTACAGACAGGATGCAAATTTGCTCTTTTTAATTTTTTTTTTTTTAATTTCAAATTGGTAGCTCAGTTGCTCTTGGTGCAGATTATTGAAGACATCTTTTGAGAACTATTTTGATTTTTAAAGTTTCATTATAAAATAAAAAGGAAATACAGCGGTTTAATGGAATTTAGAAGCTTACTTCATCAGTTTAGTATTATACTTGTAAAGCACATAAGCGCAATACCAATTTTGCATTACTTTAAATTTAATTTAATAGTATTCTTAGAAAAAATTGTGCAAGTCTAATTTATGTTGACAAAGGCAGTACAGAAGTATTTTGTAATAAGCAAGGCACTAATACAGCGCAGAGGAAATCGATTTCATATTACAGTTTTGTATAATTAAGTAAAGTGCTAACTTCAAGCTATTTCTTATGACAGCCCGTAAGGCTGTATTTTTTTGCACTCTTGCAGTTAGTGTTTAAGTTGAAAGGCACATTTAATTTAAAAATGTTTGCTACCAAGTATGCTAATGTAATTGGCGCTAAAGTAATTTAGTTTTATGTATTTTATTATAAAGTAGAAGTAATGCTGTATAGATTTTGTTTCCTTGTTGCTGTAATTTTCATTACAATGTTGGGAATATCCCACATGTGAAAGGTTATTCAACTTTATCTGGTCCAAAGTGAAGGGATGTAGGATGAAACCGTCTGCACTTTGTTTCACCCTATATTCCTCTCAAATATTCAAGTTACCACACAGCCTTTTCCTCTTGCTCAACATTGCTTGCTTTCATATACCTTCCTTTTTCTTTTAAGAGCAGATTTATTCACTGCATAAATTTAGCTTCCAATTTTAGAAGTGCGCTGTGGAAGTATGTCTTTGGGAGTGTCTTATCCCAAATTCTCGGTCCTTTGTCCTCTTTTCTGGAAGATAAAAGTTAAGGTGTTTTGTGATGGGTGGGTTGGTGGGTTTTTTGCGGAAGTTGTGGTTTTGTATGTTTGTTTTTCTTTTGAAAATATGAAACAAGGCAGAGGATGCAATGCTGTTGTATTTAATTTTCTTCCTTTCAGCCATTTTTCCTTACTGCTGATGGCAATGAGTTGGATGTACTTTACCGCTTCATGTGTTTTTCTCATCAACCATCCAGCCCCTGGGTATTCGCTTTCCACCTTTCTGTTGTATCAGGATTTCAATTTCCAGTTAAGTACCTGATACTGAACCTGGAAATTGAAATACGTCTATGGATGTGGACTACTGTGAATCAAAGGAAGGGTATAGTTCTGTCCTACCAGCATCGGTGTCTGCTTTTATTTCCCATGTATTCACTCTTCGCTAACACCTGTCCCAAACTGCCTTAGTAATACATATAATTTTACAGTTGTGCTTTTCTTGGTTTTATATGGTTTTTGTCCTTTGCTGACAAGGCAGAAAAAAACAAATTAGTGGCAGAAGATGGGAGGCCAACCTTTTCCTTTCTTTTTAATAAACTTCTGATGCGAAAGAAACAAGGAAGTAACCCTATTCAAAGTAATGAACAGTGATTGACTCTTTCAGTTTATTATTCAGTTGGAGTATCTTAGGTTGTGCCTGTTTTTTAAAGGATATGTTCATCACTTGTTGAAAATAAAGAGGAGGGACTTCCCAAGGCACAACTTTCTGAGCTTTCGGCAACATGATTTTTCTTATCTTTATCCTTTGCTTTAAAACCACACGCTCAGCTTAAAATCTGACATAAACCTACCAGACACTTAATGCTCTGCAATGGCCACAGAATTCTTGGTGTAACCAAATCTGGCTAATTGGGATGATCTCAGTGCATAATAGTGCCATCAGGTATGACCCATTTATTTGAAATTTTGTTTGGAAATACCATCTCATTATATTTGGATGAGCTGGAAAACTTAGTATTTGGAGACTGTTGCATTCCTTGGGTAGAATATTCAGCTGATGTTTCAGATTTATTAGCAACATTCAAAAGTGTTCGACAGTTCAGCTTTCAATGTGCAAACCTTGGGTCAAGTAATTGCATACATTCTCAAATCGTGGAGACTGCACCACTGGGATTATTCTTCAGAGGTATTATCCTATGTTTCCTGTTAGGAAGAAGGTACTCTGTAATGGTAGGAATTTTACTTCTGTGTTGTTTCCTTATATATGCAATGAAGAAGTTTGCTTCAATATGTTTCTGATAAACCATTGGCTCTGCTTTTTATAATTGTAAAATCTTTGTGTCAAGTTGATAAGTTCCAAAAAGCCATTTGTTGCCTTGCTAAATAACTCAGTTCAGGCAGTTGAAAGAAAATAATAAATATAACTAGTTTGTTTTTCCTAAAGTTCCTGTTGCTGCAGTTCAATTTCCACAGAAAATAAGAGCTGAAATAAGGGTATAGAATAACATTAAAGTTCAGTTATCACAAGAAACTAACAATGCGGATTGATTGAAAGAGAACAGATTGAATTACTGCAAATGCAATATAGGTAATAAATGAGTGCAGTCATTTCCTGCATGAGAAGCCTACCTTTTGAAAGACAAAGTTTGCTCATTTTACTGAAAAACCGAAAATAGCAAAAATTAAACAACACCTTTGAATCATATTCTCTTTTGTCAAAAATGAAAGAAAAAATTTATCAAGTGTCATAAAAATTAATTAGTTGGAATAATCAACTTCCAAGTTATTACCAGTACCAAATAACAAGTAATAATAATATTAGATGCCTTGAAAGAGTGGAAAATCAGCAAGAAAGTACTGTACAATATTATTATACCAATGTATCTGATGTCTGAGAATTTAAATACTCTAATATTTTGAGCTTTTTAATAAAAAAGATTTTCTTTTCATTTTCTCTGCTTCCAATCCTGAAGAGCTAGAGTGCTTGCAAAGCTTATGACAGCAGTGTGATCTATGCCACCTAAAATGGTCCCTGGGTTCTATAATGCAAAAAGTAATGTGGGATTTGCCACATGAGTGCCTGAGACAGCCTAACTCAGAAGAGCAAGAAAACAAAATCAGTCCAGGGGCCTCCAGAGTGTGATTTTTCAGCAGTGTGGAGGTACATCAGTTCTATGGACATAGTTAGAATTATGTGTCTTAAGACTTCCAAAAATCCCATTGCGTTCCTGTACGTGTTTTTATCTCAGAATATTTTTCCGAGTCCTGGTGAGTTCTTGCCTTAAAACCAAACAAGGTTTTACATTACTTAACTTGCTTCTAATGTTTTCACCTGATTTTGTTGCTCTGTTTTGGCTGCAAACTTTGCTTTATGTATAGATGCCTTGAGTTTTGTTCTTCAACTTCTTACCATAGCATCTCTCATGGATGGTACTCCCTTGTCTTCACCAGCCCTCCCTTTGGCAGGGAGAGCGAAAAGATCACACAAGGCCTCTTTGCCTACTGCCATGCAAAGCCAGCTGTGGACATTAACCTGAATCCCCCTTGTTGGCAGTTTAATTGGAGCTGCTTGAATTTTCACTGAAGAAAATGAGATCTCCTCATTGTACAGGTGGAGATTTTGGGGGAGAGAATTGCTGGCTGGCAGGCATTAATTAACTAGCTGCTGGAGTGCTAATACTTTCGGGGCAGCACCAAGGTTTTGATTATCTTTCTCTCCTTACCTTGGACATACATCTGCAAAAGTATATTCTGCCTAAATCATGAAATGTGAATATTTTAAAATTACTTGTGATGAAGCTGCCTAGAGAGAGCAGTGCAGGCCAACTGGCACAAACACTAAAACTGCAATTATAAGTCAAGCTTTTAGTTCCCAGCTTCATGCTGAATCCAACAGTAAAAATAGTGGTGTTAGTGTTAATATAAGGCAGTAGGTCAAATTCTTTCATAACCATTAACTGCTGCATTGGGGTTTTGATGTGTTCTGTGTTACAGTGATGCCAAGCCTCCTGTCTTAAAGTAAGCGCGGTGTCTTCCCAAGGGAGCTGACGTCTTGACATGCGCTGCAAAACCCAGAAAATTATTTGGCTGGGTAGAGAAATGTCATGTTTGTGTAACAGGATCTGATGTCTAAGCAGCAGACATCAGGCTCATATCAACCGATCTGGTTTAGCCTATAAACCAGCTATTGCCCCCAAACTGTTCAAAGTTAATTATTGTCTGTAATTTTTTTACTGCTAGTTTAAAAATAATGAATGTTCAGTGCTTAGAAACCATTAACTGTGGAATACCAAGCTTTAGTACTTTCATTTCTGTAGCATGTAGGAGATGATTTGGCTTTTTCTTGGGCTGAATTATGGCGTCCCATAAAGGACTATAACAATACTAATTTGCTTGAAATATAGTTGAATTTATCACAGCCAGCAGAGGCTTGTATGTGTTTTCTTTCCTGTCTGATTTCACAAATATAAAAGAAAATGAAAATTACTTTTCCCCCTCTGTTCTTGCAGTTCTCCCCTCCCCAACCCATATGAGAATTCATCCTTCAGAGCATATCCTGAATTCGCATTAGTAATACGACTTACTGTGTGTAGTATTCTGAAATACATCGTACCAAAAAAGTGAGGCTGGATGGGTGTCTTGTGGGGGTTTTTTTGTTTCTTGTATCTAACTATAAGGGAAACTATAAAAGCATTTTACCAGTGAGTGTTGTGGGGAGAGTGTTGCTGAAATGCAGTCTCCTCAGCGTTTCTCCGAGCAGCCTGTGACAGCTACTGGTGTTTAACCATCGAACCTACTTCCCCTTCTCACTGTAGACATTAACCTTATAAGCCCAAAGTATTTAGAAGTTAATGGCCTGTTATACAAGTGTAAGCATTCATAGTGGTGGGATATTAAGTTATTAAATGTGTTTTGCTGTGTAACTAAACCTCAAATTGTGCTCATAAATAATCGCTTAATTTGTTAGTTTAAATTGAGCGCATCTATTTTTCTGCCTCCATAGTCCTTGTTGTGTTAGGAATAGTATTAAAATGTGAGTCTGGTAAACATCAGCATAAATCTCTTACCTTCCCTGGGACAGTGAAAGAAGTGCAGGTCATCATTTTTTTTCCCTTGAAAACAGAAATTTCAAAATTAACGGATTAAGGAAGATATATTCAGTAGCAGTGTGTTCTGTCAAGACCCTTACATGTCCCTGTCAAGCCTCGCTGAATTTCATTTTACATTTTGAAATTTTCGTAGATTTAAATTTGAATCGAAGCTAACGTCACTGACAAGAGGAAAATAGAAGCAATTGGTTTGCACTAAACAAGTTTGAATGGTTGTTAATGTGAATGACTTTCAGGCAGCGAATGTCAGAGAACAGCAGATTACTTTCTTTACCTCGGGCATTTTAAACCATCTCGTGTGGTAGGCCTGACATTATTTTTTTTTTTTCTCTTGAACACAGGAAGCAAAGTAATTGGAGTCTGGTAATTTCAGCCCATGGCTGATGAAGATAAATCATAACGAGCTACTGGAATGCACACTGACAATCCACATAGGGCTACTAGAACATGAACTCTCCCTAATGCATTATTCAAATTTTGTTTCCTTCTGATTCATATTCTGTAAGGCCCCTGAAACTGTTAATTATGAAGCCAACCGCCATTTGTTATTCTGCGGAAATTTCATGGCAAAAACCAATTGCTTGAAAACGCCTTTGCTTTGTTTCCAGGACTTGGGCACCCAAGCGCCGTGCTGCTCGCTCGCCGGTGCCGGGGCGGGTGCACGGGTTTGTCTGTGGGGAGCGAGAGCTCATTTTGGTGCTTCTGAGAGAAGTTGCTCTTCATCCGAAAACAGGCTACTGCTGCTCCTGGCAGATGGTCAGGTCGTTCCATCCTGGCATTTGTTTCCATTAAGGTGTGGCTGGCTGCCTGCAGAAGCTCATCCCAGGCGATGCAGCTGAAGACCAGCCCTGCTGCCTTGCTGGGTTTCAGCTGGATCCACCTGGTCCATGGGGAAAGAATGAGAAGCTGGCCACGGGGCAGGAACATGGTGATGTGGTTTTACTTAGGTTTGGTTACGATTCCAGTGAATTGTACCTTTTGTGACTTTGTGCCTTTTCAACCCTTCCTAGCTAGCGATCCGCTCCTATCCTTGATCCTCATGGCTGGTCTGGGCAGTCTTCAGCAGCAGGACCTTCCAACCATATGCAATGGCTCTGGCTCTGTCCTGCTTTGGGAAGGAAAAGCAGATACATCCCAAATATTTTCCACATAAAAACTCTCCGTCCTGTTGTTTCAGCCACTTGAAGCAGGCACCGGTGGCAGCGCCACATCACTGGGAATGGGGGAGGCAGAGGGGAACTGGTGGAAATGTCATTTTCTCTGTGGCTGTTCCATCTCTTGTCCTTGAATTTAAGCAACAGCATAGTTTGCATCCCACAGCAGATTACCCAGTAGGCAGATTGACTTATTTCTGTGGTCTCGATTGCGCTCATAGTGATGCTTGATGAAATTGTTTATGCAAATAGTGTATTAACTGAAAGACACAGTGCTGTATTGATCAAAGATATTTTCTTGTTTTGATGAATTTCATCCAGTAGTTTCAGCTGAGGAATAATATTGGGAGCCTAAATATTTCATTGCAGTGGTTTCAAAATGCAATGGCTCCACTTCTTTGATTTTGAAACAATGTTTTGTTTTGAAATTGAGATAAGCTAAATTTTTAAAAGGATAAAAACTACCTGGCAGCAATTATATTGTGAGACATCCAGAAAAAAAGTTTCACTGTAGTTTTACTGAAACTAATTTTCCCTTCTTTTGTCCGTCCCCCCCTCCCCACCTTTTTTCTTTTTGGCTTTTGAACTGAAAATCCCTCACATCTGTGTATGTGAGTGTTCCTGGGGGTCATACAGGGAATTGTTTTGTTTCACATCCGAGTACCTTGTTTCCTTCCCTTGTGTTTCTTGGCCAGGGAATAGCCCCCTGCCACTGGCAGTTTTCAAGGGAGTGGATAACACAGAGGAGTAGAATAAGCACTTTTGTCTGGGGGAAGCCCCCTCCTCTGATTTAGAACCAAACCTCTCCATGTTTCCGATTGTAGATTTCACCAGCGACTTGCTGTCGAAAGCCCTGCGTATATCCAAAGAGGACATTTGTGCAAAGAAATGCTTTCCTTTTGAAAGGAAAGGGGGAAATTGTCTATCATGTTTCACAGAAATATCAGAGAAATGATTCACAAGTCTGTTGGTTTCTCCCCCAAATTCGGCATTTCCCTTGGGCCTGGGTGATATTGCCATGAGCCCTATGAGGTTTGTTGTCCCTGGGGAACAGTGCCAGTGCAGAAGAGCTCTCCCAGTTTAGTCGGTCCCTCTCCAACACCTCCTTTTTGTGGCTGGGTAGCTGTCATTTGGCGTTGAACTCTTGAGCTTGCCTGCAGAATCGCACGGTGTTTGCTTCTGCTATTGCCATGTGCTTCAGGGGACTGGTTGTACCTACGTGAATCTGGATTTTGAGGCTTGTGGTGGGAAAAGGAAGACCCTGGGGCAGCAGGAGGGGGGAATTTGGGGGATTCTAAATCTTAAAAGGTTTTTCAGCACCAGAGGTCATGTACCTGGGGGAAAGGTGCATACAGACTGAAGCATTTAGCCAAGGCATTTAAAATGTCAGCCACCTGGCTCATTCTCCTCATAGCTCTACGTTTACGAACCTGACCCGCGGCTGCAGAGATTGTGCGCAGGCTAGCTCAGTGGAGATGCTCCACCAGCTGCTGGACCCCCAAACCAGTGTTTAGCTGGTAGTACAAAGCTGGTGCTTCCATGTGGATCTAGTATCACTTTCTGGCTGGTAATTAATTGGTAGCTTCATCTGACATGCCTCTGAGAGTGTTTTATTATTCTGGTATGGATAGCCCAGCAAGTGACATAAGGGGCTCTGACCAGAAGGAAATTTGGTCTTAACATTTGCAGCTTTTTTCCTGCAGAGGTCTTAAGACCATCTGGGCAATGATTATGATTTATAGCCCTTTTGATTCAATCATTTTATTTGAAGTCTTAGAACTTTAAATTGTGAAAGACTACTGCTTGCTAGAAAGAAGCCGTATTTTAAAGTGCAAGTGTTTTAACAGCTGCTAAAAAAGAGTCATGTGAACCAAGAACAGCGAAAGCCCATTTTCCAAATGGTAGTCATAAGAAAGGAAATTTATGTTATAATTCTCAAATCCGCTTTTGCCTAGTCATGGATTTCTTTAAAAATTGTCAATGTATCATAGTGAAAAGAAATGAGTATTTTTAAACAGTGTGTACCACTCTATTGACCACTTCTTGAGAGGTTCTAATGGCCTTTTTAAAAGTTCTTTCTGATATGTTACTTTTAAAATTATTTGTTATGTGAAGTTATGAAAGTTAGGGAAAATCTTATTACATGGGAAAACAGGCATTAATGTGAATTGTAATGCCAGGCTCATGAGCCTGTATTGTTTATGCTTAGCCAAACACTTCAATGTTTAAGAACAATGTGATACTGAACACAAAAACAAACAAAAAGGGAAGAAGTTAGAAAAAGAAACAATATTTAACAAACAAACCACGAGTCTCATGTCATTCAGTAAGTAATGGATCCACTTTTTTTAATGGCTGGTACTAAGCTAAATAATTATAATATGCCCCAGTAAGCAATGAGGAGACTGTATAATTCTAAATAAAAATTAAAATATAGTAATGTTTTAAATTGCTTCATGCTATAATCATAAAACACATAATTATCTTGTAGGCCTACGTGGAGAAGTAGGATGAGTGGGGACTGGGAAAAATACTTGTTTGCCTGCATTTGTGTCCAAACTGGGGATTTCTAAAATCTCTCATACCAGTTGTCAGCCTTCAAAAGAAGACTTTTATCATAAGGCATATTGCTCACACCCACAGAAAAGGAAGATCACAAGTTGATTACATTGTCATAGTCTTTGTTTTTTATACTGTTATTCCAAAATGCTGGTTCTGAGTAAGGGGGCTTGTGGGGTTTGTTGGGTGGGGGTTTTTGTTTATTTTGTTATTTTTGGGGGGGGGGGTTGGTTTGGGTTGGGGTTTTTTGAGTACCCTTATCTCTTCTACTGTATAAATTTAATTGGGAATTGAAAATTTTGTGTTTGATATGTCAGTCTATTGCCATGGAAATGAGGGGTATTCCAGAAATTCTTGCTTTCTGCATTTGTTGACTGATTCAGAAGGCAGAAGAGGTGGGGGAAAAAAACACCATATTTGATGAAGCAGGGGAAATAAGAGATTGTCAGAAGTGTTTTTATTAGGACGACTATTTTGGATTCTTAAAAACTTCATTTAAATTTCACTTGTGATTTTTAGTGCTATATATAATTGACCATAACTATTTTTAATTGTACTTTAACATGAGCTGCTAGTGGAATTTCAGCATTAGATGTGCATTCATTTCTGACTTTTAATACATGATTAACTACTTTGCTAATGTACTGGAGTGCTAGTCAGCATTTGAGTCAGCAAAAATATTAATGATTTGTGAAGATGTCTGTCTTTTAAGATAACTAGTTAGATCTAGTCATGTTGTAGGGTGTCTTGTATTAGGCAGGGCTTCAATTAAACTTCAGCATTAAATGAAGCCTGTTTCTCCAAAATTCCTTGATTCAAAGCATTTTCTGAGTAGACTGAGAAATCATGAACGAACTAAGTCAGCGTTAGGAATTTAGATCTTAAAAGTGCAGCTCAGGTGACAGCTGACACAAATGGGGACAACTGACAGAGGTTTCAAGCACTTTGTTCTGTAACTGCAGTGAAGAGTTGCAAACAGTGGAAAACAGCCATAAAGAAGCTGGGGAATTATGGAGGAAAAAATGCATTTCAGAAGCGTGAGGTATAGAGCACTCACATAAGATGTGTTGCATCTCTAAGAGAGCGCTCAGAAAGAAGGTGAAAGCGTGGAGAATTTGGCTGTACTCAGCTGTCTAGTTTTTTCTTTTTTCATGGTGGAGCGAAGTATCACAGGATGGAAAAGGCCTTTGACTAGAAACCACAGACCATGGCCAGTTTACACAAGTAAACTATTAGAAGACTGGCAGTGAACCCCAGATAAAGCAGCAAATCTGTCAAATAAAATCCCATACTGTGAACAGACCTAAACTTGTGGAGAATAAAGCTCTGATGGTGAGTGCTAGAGAAAACCCACAGTGGTTACATTCTTGAGAAAGAGAGGCAAGTAGGGTCTTAAGGCCAGTTCCCAGAAATAGCAAGGACAGTGGTGTGCAAGAGGCGTTACCTGTAAATGTGGTGGTAGACTAGAACTGTGGTTGTGAAGCCACGCTGAAACATCTGCCCCACGTAGCCCTTCGGAGCACTGGTGGGCTGTAGGATGCTGCCAAGAGCACTCCAGAGATGAGCAGCAAAATCACAGAAGGAAACAAGACCACATGTGCATGTGTGCTGTCTCATTCACGGCTAGCAAACAAAAACCGAAAGTGGGGAAGAGCAGCAATAGCCAAAGGTCAGCCTGCTTTGCATTTGGGAATGAGCAGCACCATTGGGCAAAGCTGTCTGTAGACTTTCCCGTCTCCTTCCTGCAAGAGTCCAGGGGATTTATCAGATAATCTAACCCAAAAACCTTTGCTTTCAGTCTCAAGCAAGCATTTGATGAAAGTGCAGGAGAGTGAAGCCTGGAGCTAAACAACAGAAAGGTACCCAGCTAGCTGAAGAGATTTGGAAAGAGGTAGCTGCAGCTGTGATTTCCCTCAAATAGTTGCTGCTCATTTCCTCGTGCCGTGTCCACGGTCAGGAATTTCTGGGTTAATCTATAGGTTGTGGGAAGCTGCTCTCAGGGCAGTGGCCTCACAAGGCGCGTGCTCGAACTAGCTTGTAAAGAGGCAGATAAATACTGCACAGCTACCTTCACTAGGAGCTTAGCAGTGTGGGTGAGAGATCTGGGTGGTGATTTTTTTGGCAGCACCTATTCCTGAGCAAGCACCTCTTCCCAAGCAGACTTTGTTCGTAAGCAGCATCATTCCTAGGCAGTGCCTGTCCTGCACTGTTCGTGAGGGCTCTTTCCTTCCCTGTTCTTTTTGTCATTGTGTATCTCTTTTGCTATCCAGTCAGGGAATTGCTGTGAATAAAGGGTCATAAGAGAAGAGAACCTAATTTGCTCTGCCCACAAGAGATGCTCTGTGTAAATAAAGAGAGATAATGGAAAACTACCTTCTGTCCTGAAAAGTTAATGTGAATGACTCACGGGTGGAGGCACAACCAGTATTTGAAAGAGAATTTTGTGACAGTGACTAATCTTCTTTTCCTTGTGTAGGAAGGCAGGGATGCCATACAGAATACTGAGGGTCCCCCAGATTTTTTTTTTTTTTCCATCTTTAATTCTAGAAATGAGGAGGACTGGAACATAACCCTTGTGTAAACTGTTGTTATTAAGCCCTGGAAAAGTGCTATTTTGATTATGCTGGTAGTTCTTCTTTCCAGAATTGAATGTATTGTGTTTCAGAGCCCTACCCTATACTTGTACCCTGAGGAATAAGAAATACGTGGGGAATTTGCAAGGTCAGAGACAGTATAGTGTAGAAATCTGCTGCTTTTGTTTCACAATCTCAAGTATATAATTCCTGCCTATTTCGTTACTCAGTGAAGACACATAAAGGCTAAATGTAACAGAAATTGAGCTTAGAGCAAGTTTCAAACATAAAAACACAGATTTATGATAGAACTTGGCAAGTGGATGTTATCTTTCATCCAGAGATCACAATCTACGATGTGTGCTTTGGGGATTGCAACCACGTCTGGCCGGACAGGGGGATTTGGAGTTCTCGTCTGCCTTTTCTCTCTTAAAAAAAAAAGTCCTCATCACTTTGATTGCTTTTGACCAAAGGATACATGTGTGAAAACTTCTACTTTTTCGGGGAAAGAAGGGCATTTGGAGGTTAGTGATTACATTACTTGCATCTAAAGAAAAAGGGAAGGAAACAAATTTCACTTGCTGCAAAACACGTGCATCAACCGGGCCACAGAATCCATTTTCTTTTCCTAGTCCTGCCACAAGCATTAGGCACACTGTATGTTTTATACACGTATGAACAACGTATTTGATGCAGCAGCAGAAAGCTGCTGTTTTTACCTTAGTTAAGACCAGAATGCCACTAAGAAAACTACTTTATAGCTAGCAGGGACCCTATGTTCTTTGCAAAGCAGCAGTTACTGTAACCCACATTTTTCGGGGGGGTCTTTTTGTCTAGCTGTATATTTTTGGCTCTGTTGTGGAACGGAGGGGTTTATTACTAAGTAGCACAGTGTGCTGGGTGTGTGTCTTCATATTTGGAAAGCTGCTGATGTTGAGCTGAGCAAAGAAAAACTTGTGGTGTGTTCCTGGCTCACAGCCATGATTTTTTAAAGTGGCTTTGTAATTTCTAAATATGCGTATGCTGTTCCCTTGACTGATGCTTCTGAAGTTTTTAGCTTATCTGTTTCCAACAGATGCCTTAGATGGAGATATTATTTGAACGGTCTGTTAGGTGTCCCCTCCCCTGGTAGTTGCTCCAGAAATTTCTGACTTTCAGCAGGGAGGGGGAAAAGAGCAACTTGGCCTGAGCATGAGCCGGGATCAAAGGCAGGTCACTTGGTTAGGGCTGTGCACGCTTATCCGAGTGGAACTGCCCTGAGGTCTGCCAGGGCTCGTCCCTCGTCTGAGGGAGAGGGGGAACTGCCTTTTCAGTGGCTTGCTTGGCATACAGATGAAGTTTTGTGAAACTGCATTGTGTTTCGTAGCCTGTACGGGGACCAGTTATAGCATGGCTAAATAATTAATATTTTAAAGTTGTCAACACAGTCTGGTTTTCGGTGTTCATAGCTGTATTTTACTGGAATTCTGCCCCTGCCAAAGGAAGTCGGACTTCAAAGCAATCAATGGACCCTGTATATTGGTGCAAACTGCTGAAGAAATCAGCAGAAGAAAATTACTTCCTTTACCATACATTGCAGTTGCATCTTAGATGATTATTCTCTGACACAGTGATACAAGCATTTATTGACAAGCCTGCAAAATTTTGATGGCACTGTGTTTTTCAGGAGGAAGCATTTCTCAGGATCAGAATTGTGAGGGCCAGCCTGTGATTTAGTTACCATCTTGGCTGGCAACATTATAAAAGTATTGTTTATTTCTAGACACTTTTCAGCCCGTATTGTGCAAGATTAGTTATGCTGTCGGGGGCATAATTGAATGCCACAGTAACTCTTGTATATGTAGTCCATGAGGCATGCTAGTATGGAATTTTTTTTGAGAAATTTTTATAATTGCAAGTTGTTATTCACAGTAGATGATGGTTGTGAAGCACTTTTTAAGCCTGGAAACCAGCCCACAAGTGTCTACAGGATGGTGAGGGGGTGAAGGCTGAAGCAGCAGAAGTAGGACAACCAGGCAGGGCGTAAAACTAGTATTGCCTCAAGACCCTTGTGATATTTGTGCAGATTTCTACCCAAAGGAGCTGAAGCTCTATCTCCATTATCACAGCTGTACGCTCTGTTCTGAGACCAAAATGAAGCCCTGTATTTCTACAATACGGTAGGCAAAATCGGTGGGGAGCTAGAAGTCAATAGATAAGCCTTTCTAGTGAGCAAATAAAGAATCATGTTTTTCAGCTTCAGGTTGTTGTTCTGGTTGTGATAGATGGTGTATTTTAAGGAGCCCATCACCTACTCCATGAGCAACAGAGCAGAGCATTTCAATACTCTTGTCTGAACTGTGATGAAATCCAACCACTGCACATTGCTGCTTTTGAAGGGAGAGATAAAAGTGAAGATCTCCCAGGTGGGATAGATACTGTGTGCTGGATTGTTGAGGGATTTGAATGCCCCCATACATATTCTGGCTTCAAAAATCGTATCTGGGAAGCTCATAAATTGGAAAGCATAAAAATTATCCCTGTGTTCAGTAATCACACACATCTGAGCAGAAGTTAATTGAAGGACAAATATGCAGAAGGCAGCTTGGTGGTGGAGTTTCATAGCAAAGTGTTTGCTGTCAATACTATTTAAGGTATAGGAGTGGAGGTCTTTGCTTACTGCTTTTTGAAAGGCAGATGAATTCCTTGACTGGGTTTACAGCACAATGTAAACATAGTTACATGAGCATCTCTGCGGGGATGATTTCTGAAAGGCAGGAGCTGTGGTGCGTGGCCATGTGTGCAGCCAAGAGCTCTGTAGACTTGTACCAGGTTGGAGGCCCACGTAGCGTTTCACCCAAAGTGTGGAGGGACAGAAGAAGAACAGACCTTTCCAAATTCTCATGAGAAAGAGAAGTCATAGATGTTCAGTATGCCAAATTAGTTTTCTGTTTTAGGAACAACCTGAGTTACAGAAGCTCAGTTACTGCTATAAGCACCCTCTGGAAGCAAAAAAGCCTTGCTGCTGGTGGGCGGCCAAGGAAGCTGAAGGAAGGAGATTGGGAAAATGGTTGTAGTTGCTTACTTGCAGTTTTCACAACTAGTTTTTGCGTTTTGTTCTACATAGCACAAGCCATTTTTTTAAAAAGCCTGCTTAGATAGTATTCCAGAGGTGGTGCTTATTACATAGGCGGGTATCTCGTGGTGCGTTTTTCAGGTGAGTGAAGACTTCAGAGTTGAGCTGAACAATGAACTGTTAGTAGGTCCCTGCAGAGAGATTATTCACCAAAATGTATTCCACAGTATACAAAACAATTTTTGTTGTTGTTTTGTTTTGTTCAGAGGTCCTTTATTCTGAGAGGAATGTGATCTTATTTAAGAGCACATGTTCAACTGTTGTTATTGTAATATTGCTGCTGCTTGATCTTGATCTGCTTAGAAGCTGCTTTTCTGCAGGACTGTGCCAGAGCTGTGGAGGCTTAAATCTAAATTGCAACATACAGAGTAATAGCTTTGCAGCAGCATATAAATTGGTTGAGTTATAATGAACAATTGCTGCTTACTTGTAGCAAATGAAACTCCAAGGCATAACACCGAGCATGTTTTAAAAAGAAAATGTCTTACTGTTGTTTTCATTGTTTCAGCTAAACCCGTGGAGAAAACAGTGTGGTGTTTTTCTCCTGTGTGCAGTGTGGTCGGCTGGCCGTCTGCTGTTAGGAGAATCACAAAATGATTACAGGATGGGACAGAGGACTTCTCAACCATAAAAATGTGTCAGTACATGTTTAGTGAATGCTAATTTTCACTTTTATCACCCGTAACACTGAATATAAGGATTACAGTGATCTCAACAGAGAAGATTCTGCCTTTTGAATTGTCTTCAGAACTGGCCTTGTTTTACCCACAAGAAGTAATTAAGGATTTATAGGGTATGATTGGACATAGTTTTATACAACTCTACAGCAAAGTGAATATATATTGTGCATGCTGAGTGTAGTGGTAGGAAAGCTGAACAAACTGTGATAAGTAACGAGTAAACCGTGGGGTTTTTTGTTTTGATGTTTGGGGTTTTTTTTTTCTGAAATCTATAGTGTTTTCTGGCTACTCAGAAACTAATGCCTGGCATGTGTTATTGCTTAATTATATCCTATTGGGTGATTTACAATACACGCAACCTGATCCTGGAAAGCAGTGGTCTTTCAAGATTATAATGTGTTCTTCATCCTTACTAAATCTTTGGATTTTGTTGGAGTGTGACTATGGGCTGCTTTCACTCTCTCTATTTTGCCCTTGTAAAAATTAAAAAGATTTTTTTAGTCTGGTTCTAATGGTAGATCTTCCCCTGTAAGGTTGTCAGATATTCAAAACTCTTAAAATCCCAGAGTAAATTTCATTACTAATCTTTCTGTGACTGTTCATTTACAACATGCTTCTGTTATATTTCCATCTGTAACTTTATTAAGGGTGATTGCCCTGTAATTCCGTGCTTCTTGCTCCCCCTCTGGCTGAGCAGTCAGACTCCTAGAGGTGCAAAAATGTATAACCCCCTCTTTGCTGAATCTTTTGAGGAGATTTTGGAAAAGTGTGACATTAAGGCAGAACACATAAACAGTTTCTGTTAAAAAAAACACACAAGCAAACAAAAAAACAAACACCAAAAAAACATTTTCCTTGAGTGTCAAGAGTCATAATGCCCTTAGTAGGATTTTGAATAGGATTTAGTAGCTTTTTTAGTCATTTATTCCTTTCTTACAGGCTACTTCTGAGGCTACCAACAGTGTGTTTTGAGTATTTGCTAATGTTAGAGAAACATAACTAGGCTAGCTGATACGTTCTACAGGCTATTTTCCTTCATTTTTCCTAATTATGAATGGTTACCTTGTGTGGGCCGTATTTTTGACAACCTTCAGAAGAATATTGCAAAAGAGTCATTCCAAAGCCCCTGTTTGAATTTGGTATGGACTACAGGGATATGCCATCTCTTTTGTGTTGTTTGTTATTGAATATCTCAGCCTTCACTAACTGATCCTGTTTTTTGTGGTGCAGGCAACTTTGATGTGGTCTTTGTCACATGAAACAAAAGTATAGAATTTAATACAAAAGCTGCAGGATAGCTGAAAAAGCACCTTAGTGACTCTGAAGCCCCAAGTGTCTGAACTGCTTTTGAAATATTTTTTTCACACTTTTGTCAGAATTTCTCTAGCATTGGCTCTGATCATTCTAAAAATTCAGGTGGCATTATAATTACATCCCAGCCCTGCAAATAAAAATGTCTGTAACTGTTCATTTGAGTAGTCCCAGCAGAATTACAGCAATTCAGCTGAACTGTGTTTGTATGCAAGGTTAAGACCAAAGAGACTGAAGATGTTTTTAGCGGTGTTGAAGGGAGTGTTTTACAGACCTGGAAATGTATTCTGAAATGGAAACCTTTGTTTAGGATCCTGGCAGGGTTGTCTGAATGACAACCTGGGTAAAGAAGAAAATGCAGACACACATAACAAAACGAAAGAAGAAAAGGTAGATTAGGTGCTAATAGATAATATTAGTATCTGTTCTTCATGCTGCAGCACTGACTTTTTGTTCTGGTCCTTGGCCATCGTCACATGCCAAACTGACACTTTTTATCATGGTTCTACTTTGCGCATGAAATAGTGACTGAAGTTAGCTAAAATGGTGAGTCATCAGTAGCATCTTCCGTGAGAGCACATCTATACTTTGTAACATTACTTTCTTAAAATATCCTAGCAGTCATTACTTTTTGAAGACAGTGGGTGGTATTTGAGGGACAGGAAAGAGCACACACATACTGCCCCAGGGGGTCAGGAGAAGCCCACGGGATTTTTCCCCTTGCTTTTCCTCCTGTGCTGCTACTACCAGAGAACAGAACATCTGTACTGAGGTTTTCATGGAAAAAGGAGGTGGTGGGTGGTCTAATCTGGATTTGCCAATATTTGCATGGTATTCGTTTCATTTTATTTTCATGGTATTTCAGTATTTTCTTTCAGCTCTCAAAGTGATAAAATACAGTTATGAAAGTACAAAAGATGAGAAATAAAATGACATTATGCCTAACTTGTCAGAAACGAACACGTAGAGCGTGCTTACTGCTTCTTTCCCCTCTGCCCCAAATTGCACAGCTCACTGTTGCTTTAAAATGTCTTTTGAGCTGTTATTCCTGAATTGGTTGCAGTAGCTCAGGTGAACTTGAAGCATCAGACTTTGCCGGGGATGCATGAAGTGCAGGGTTAGGAGGAAAGCTCTGACCCTTTGCTTCCATCTGCTCTGCCCTGCCTGCCCAGCATCCATTGCACAGCACCCCTTGTCCTTTCCACTGGATGTTGGGAAAAGCTGTGCTGCAGGGCTGCTGCCAGGGACACGGGGAAACATGCCTCCCCGCTTCAGAGTGCCTTTGGCTTTTTTGTGGTTTTGGAGCCCGCTTATCAGATCTAGCTGGTTAATAGGCTAATGAGCATGTGAAGTGAGAGTCAGGAGAACGAGCAAGCTGCTTCTGCTGTGGCAAGAGAGGAGGAAACAAGAACCAAGGGAAGGTGAAGCTTCCCGCACTGGAGTCGTGCCTGACTTGGATTACACGTTTTAGTTTAACAGTCCTGTAGATCAGGCTGAAGGTTGAGCTGGCTTGGTGGTTTCTGGTCCAGTAGAGTTTGAAAACAGAATGAAATTTTGTGTTACAGCGGTTGGATGATCCGTAAAGGACTGAATTATAGTTTTCCGGACATAAAACCTAAACAACCTTTTTAATATATATAGTTGTTACTGAGTATGGCATTTGGGTGAATTCAGATACCACTGGGAACAGAAAAAGACATTATACAACGGATTTTAACAGTGTGTTTCACATTGAGTGTAAAATTTGTCTGCTTAAAGAGCAGAAAGAATGAAAATAGGGAAAGAAATATGGAACTTAATGAATATTAATGAATATTTAGGCTATTTAACCTGTTGAATAACTGCTGAGAATTTTCTCTGTCTTAATCAGAGATCTGTAATTTGAGCTCCCTCTTGCACTTTTTGTTATTTCGGAATACGGTTTGTGGTCATACTTTGGACTGTATACTTGCAAACAGGTCCACAGGGAGCAGTCATGCATAGTCTTTGTTCAGAAGTGTTGATGGTTTTCGTGATGATTACAACTACAGAAAGATCTGAGACAGGGTAGACTCTCCTTTTTTCCCTCATTAACCCTTGCAAAATACACCGCAGCCTTTGTCCTTCTATTTTGTTAAATTTATAACATTTGGGGAGCCACTAAATTGCTTCATGATGTCTAGCATACCTTCTTTTCCCTTCAGATATTGTAAGTAACAGTTTTCTGTATGGCTGTGCATAACTAACCTCAGCTAGCTATGCATGCCAGATCAGACCACCATGCAGTCCAGCTTTGGCCAAACCTCCAACGGTCTGTTGCTGTTGGCCAACACAGATTTCTGATCTCGCTAGTGTCTGAAAGACTTATGTCTTGCCTCACCATTGCAACCAAGGCTGTTGACTCCCCTAATTTTGTGTCACCTTGTTCTTAGGTTTATGTTTTAAGTTATTTTATCAATATCTTCTAACCTGGGCTCTGAAGGGGAAGCAGAAACAGGGACTGAGGTCGCATTAGGGAGAATGAGCTTTCCTGCACAATAGTGTGTACACAGGCAACTGGTGCCAAGCAGAGCTTATGTCTTTGAGTCATATTTTGGATATTCTGGCCCCACGTAAGATGTGGAGGTAGGAGTCCAGAGTTGTCCTGCAAAGAAAGGGCACGATGGATCTCTGTTCTCATAAATCAGGGAGAAACACTGCTGGGTTGTCAGCACAACCCCAGTGTCCCTCTGCAGAATATAGACACCTGCAAGTAATTTGCTTCGCCGAAGGGGATGGATGCATTTGCTGATTGAGATACAGAGCTGTATTCGCCATGATTAGAGCTGTTAGTTAAGCCAGAATCCTGTGAAAAAAAAAAAAAAAGTTAGAATACTGAACTCACTGAGAGAGAAGAGAAGGGATAAGAATGGATCCGAAGTATAAAAACAGTATGTGCCCCTACCGACCACACTGTATTTCGGAGTAACTTCAGAAAGCCTGAAGATTTAGGAACATTTAGAATTATTGACTGTTAAGTAGAGTGAAGTTCTTAACCTTCATATTAAGGGAAACTGTAACATGCTAAAATGAATGTTTTACTTAAGTATGATTAAGTAATGTACATACATACTTAAGTATGATTGCCATCCCTTCAGGGATTTCTCTCCAACTTCCTGTTCAGGTTATATCTGCCTCACAGACATATGTAATCTTGTTTAACTTGTGTAAACCTGGGCAGGTTTTAAACTAGCCACCTTACCCTACTGGTGGGAGTATTGCTAAAGGAGCAGAGAGCTCTGCAAAAACTGAAAAATCTACCTAGGTACCTAGGCAAGCTCAGAGGGTCTCTGCCTGCACTGAGCTCAGTGCTGCCTCACCTCTGGTCCTACCTAAGTATCTGTGCTGCTGGAATTAACATAGGATGCAGTCAAGCAGCATCACATGTTTTATTGTGGCATGGATATCGTCTGAGCTTCCAAACAAAAATGAGCTGTTATTAATGCTGTATATGAAAACTAAGATGATAACTTGAGGCCCTAAAAGAAATTTCACAATCTTAATCTTCCATCCACAGCTTCAAATCCTGAAAGTGTCTTTTCTCTTACACTCACCGACATTTTGCTTTCCAATGTAAGAACTATCTTGGTATTTTTTACTGCCTTTTTATTGGGGGGGGGCATCTATTTAGTATTTGGCCATTCTGGATTTTAAAATCAGCTGTTCTTAATATAGTGACTTTAATGTTAGAAGAGGTATTGTTAAGTATTGCAAAAAACTTTCCACTAAATTATGTCTAATTTGGAAGAGGAAAAGAGCAGTTGATGAGAGGAATGAAAATTGTGGCTATACACTAAAACAGGATTGCTTCAGAGCTGAGAATCTGAAAGCCAAAACTGCTCTTTCGGTGAACTTATGGCGTATTTGCTCATTTGTATGCAAGAGTTAAGATTCAGCTTAGATTGAGGGAACATAGAAGCTATATCTCAAAAGATAACAATGGTACTGAGCTGAAGTAAATGATTTGCTAATTATAACAAAGCAGGGAGAATGTTTCCATTTTGCCCCTCCGGTGGATGTTTTTAGGCTGTTCATTTGTGCTGAGAAATGTTCATGTTTGAAGCAATTGCACATTGCGTGTAGATTTTGCAAACAAGGTATGAAACTAGTTTCATTGCTCAAGAAAGAGTATTAAAGTACTAATTCTACAACTTGTCATTGCCCCAGTACACATTTTCAGATGCAGCCATAAAGAAGCACTAGTTTACTGAGAATTTGCCCATATCTAGTGAGCCCAAAATAACAAATTTAATGGAACAGAATTACAGCCAATGCTAATTTACACTCCGGCTCACTTACCATATAATTTTTTCCTGAAATGTATTCCTATTTTTGAAATGGTTTAAGTGTATCAATATACTTTAGAATATTTGCTAATATGCTGTGAATTATCACAGTGAACAACATCCACTAATATTTATTCCAACTAATTATACATGTTTCATCTTGCTTTTTAACTCATTTGATTCCAGTGTTAGAAGATTTAAAAATTACCTCGTCCATGTTGCAGAAAACCATCAGTTTTCCTCGAAAATAGCATAGGGCCCCTCTCTGCTGTAGCCGGTACAAGTGAGGGGGAAGAAAAAGCCAGTCTCTGTTGTAAATAATTTAGAAGCTAAGATTAAAACAAGGGACTGACAGAGATAGAGGTCAAAATGCAAGGAAACGTGGGGCACTGTTGGCTTAGCCACGTTACTTTAATGGTTGTCATTGATTTTGGAGGCGTTGCGGTCAGGAAAGGTATTAGGTAAGGAATGAAGAGCCTCATATTTCTGTAGGAGGAACTGGATCAAAGCCAAGGGAAGAAAGCACACAGGAACTCAGTGAACACTATTACCTGCTTTACAGCTGTGGCCCCCTCAGAGGTGGAGGTGTTACATGAAAGACAGTGCATGACAACCTTGAATGTGTACATGAGTTGCAATAAATAAGCATTTATTCAAGCAGGCCAGAGTGGGATGGAGCCTTTTGTTAGTTTGGAGGAATTGTCCTAGGAGAAGAGGTGCAGACCAACAAGCACCGAGCTGGCGCTTCTGCAGCCGAAGTGGGGCCATCAGGGCAGCCTCCTCTAGCCCCGGCAGTCCTCCTGCTTCCCTCCCACCTTCAACAACAGCAACTGCACTGTTTGGGATAAGCCTCAGCTGCCCCTTCTTCTCCTGTTCTGTAGCTCCTGGGCCTTGGTAAGCACGGTGGTACTGGGTTGGAGGGGGCAGCTCTAACTGATATGTGTGCATTGAAGGTAGTCTGGTGCTGGTTAAAGGTTTGGGGAGGACAAGCTGCCACTGGGAGAAGGGCAGGATGAGAGGAGGAGGGGAGAGTGAAGGAGGATACACCTTTATAAAACACCGATCCAATCTACCTAGTAGATTTAGACAAGATATAAGAAAGACGTTTTTTACAATGAGGGTGGTGAAACACTGGAACAGGTTGCCCAGAGAGGTAGTGGAGGCCCCATCCCTGGAAACATTCAAGGCCGGGTTGGACAGGGCTCTGAGCAACCTGGTCTAGTTGAAGATGTCCCTGCTCACTGCAGGGGGCTTGGGCTAGAGGACCTCGAAAGGTCCCTTCCAACCCAAAGCTTTCTATGATTCTGTGATCCTTCTGGCCAATTAGACTGGACCATCTCCTTAGAGTTTTAATTACTCTGGTTTTGTTGCCAGCTCGCAAAGCTCTTGCAGCATAATCAATGTTCAGCAGACAGAGCAGCACCACTACATGGCGTAAAATCAGAAGGCTTTTTATGAATTCCAACCAGTTTTATGGAAGAGGAAGTGGGTATAAGGGTTCATTCCTTGATTCCATTGCACTTTGGTGTGTTAGCAGCTTGCTGTAGCTCATTTTATTCCAATGTTGATAGGATGAAAGACAATAGCAATAAATATTGCAAAATAATAGCATTGGTTTAATATTAGAAAAACTTAGATTTCTTAACATTTAGAATTCTTGGCAAGCTACAACAAATGAAAAAAAATGGTGTTTATTGTGATATTTCTTGATTTAAAGTAAGAAATCCATCATTAAAACTACTGTTTTCATCTTGAAAAATGTCATGCGAGACACTCTTGGGTTTGGCTTTGACAATGCTGGTTACAACCTGTAATATATTATTGACGCTACTTGATAAATCAGAATTCTCCCAGAATTTTTGCAGTTTTTACCATGGACATTATATATTTTCCTACTGTCAAACTGTTGTCTATTACTGAAAATAAATACATGGAAATACAAATGCTGAAGCAGCTCTTTGTCAGACTAAAATACTTTCAAATATGTATGTCTTAGGTACATGTACCTGGGATGCTGGGACTTTTTCAGATCTAAGCTCTGGTTCAACATTCATATTTTCATGGTGCAAAGAAGTTTAAATATTAACACTAATTCTGAAGAAATTCACTGTTTTGAAGTAAAGAAAAATGACTGATTTATCTCAGTGACAGGTCTACAGATAAATGCTGTGCAGAAGTTATGTGAGTGCTTAGTGTTGTGGCCAACTGGTTAACTGACCTTTCATAGAAACAGACATGGTGACCACCTCTTTCTCGTGTTTGGCTTTTGGGGATTTTTCCTTACAAAAAATGTCGAGAATGGTGACAATTTATGCTCCTCAACTTACCTCATTTCAATAACTTCCTTCCTGCTTCTGGTGACTCTTTGTTAACCCAACAGTTGAAGAAGAAAACTCCATACCTTCTGCTTTATGTTCTCTTAAAAATATAAGGTGTACCGCAAGACTCCATTTTACTCAGACCTCTAAGGCACATTCTTGTAAATGTAATATTTATATACTCTTTGAGATATTTATATTCATAACTCTGGCGGCATTTTGTGCTTTGTTTTGCTTGCATGGGTAAGAGTTGTGATGGATTCGTTCACCCTAGATGATATTTATTCCTTTTACTTCATTACACGTAATCCACCTGTGCTAGATCTTAAAGTCTGTGTACACTTTATACTCTACTAGAGAGCTTATCAGCTTCTCTGCAGGCAGCTCAATTTGAATTTTAAAACTGAAAATGAATGAATTTGTGCTGCTTCTTGAGCTTCTGCACAGAGCTGCTCTTGCATGCTCCTATTGGTGTGATAACTGGAGGATATCAAGCTTGCAGGTTGTTGTTGATTTTGGCTGAAGGGTTTATGATTTCATTCCGATCAGCAGCTACTTCGACTTATTTTTTCTGCACTCTCCCACCTCTTTGCCCTTTCGAGAAGGTGTGAGATTTCTTAAAGATAAAGACATCAGGAAGAACAAGAGCTTTTACTTTTAATTTTAGACAGAATCGAAGTCCAGGCCCAAGTGTACAAATAATGTTCATGTAAATCATGAGCTTCGTTATCCTATAAGACAAATGTTAACTCATGCTTGGCTTCCAAGACAGGTAGGTGTTTAAGAAGTTGCTGAATGTCCCTGGAATTTCTTGTTGGTAACCTAAGTTTCTGCACCTTCTTTACAAGGCACACCTAAAGCCATGATGACCTGATTTTAAAATCTGTTGTTAAGTTCAGTTTGACTTCTCTGGGCAACCTGTTCCAGTGCCTCACCACCCTTTCAGTATTGAAAGACATATTTGCAAACTACTGCTCCTTCTGTGGACTAGAGGATGCCTTTCTTCCTACAGAAGTTTTAAGTAACAGAAAGGAGGATGGTGTTGAAGTACAAAATTTTCTTTAGCTCCTTATTTCGATTTCTCTGGTCAAAAAAGACACTTTTATCAATTCTTAGGAGACTTTTTATAAAGTGATCGGCAGAGAGAAACAGGGAGAAGTTAGACCACAAAAATGTTCTTTTCATAGCAAATTGTAATCTCTTGATGAAGTACAGAGGTAAAGATAATTGCTTTTTGTTTAACTAGGAGTGATTTTATCTTCAAATATTCTGCCCAGTATGTTTTGACACTGTAAAATTCATGGCTTTGTATTTCTAGTCTTCTCAAGAAGCATATCCATTATTTCAAAATACATTTTTATTTTCATATTCTCTATATTTATTCTTTAACACATCTAAAGCTGTATTAAATACAGATCTGACTAGGAATTAAGCTACTTATCATGAAAGGTAACTTAATTATGTTTTTATTGGAATTAGTGGAATTATTGTAACTCTTTCCTTACCTGTACTTGCAGGAAAGGTGGAAGAAGTCATTTCTTCACAATTGCTGTCAATTCTTTCTTACACAGACTTGTTGCTTTTGTTTCTCGACCACAGATTTTATCTATTACGGAAACAGCTTTGGGTTTTTCATCTTAATTTCCTATGTTTTCCTTCTTTTTCATCTTGATGCTCAAACAATGTCTCTTTCAGTCAGCCATCTTTCAGTATAAAACTGACTCATCACAAGGCCAACTGTGATGGCTGGTTTACAGCCATGGATACACTTGCATACAATGATCAGTGATGTTCTTCCTTTTTTTGTCATGTCAAGATGAAAGCAAGCAATATTAATGAAAGGTGAACTCATTTGATTATGCCCTTTTAAACTTCTTGAAAGTTTGTGTATATTTCTTATTGTTTAAGTATTAATCCCATTAATGTGTTGAAATGTGGGTTTAGATTTTTTGATTTTCCTTCACATTGGAAACCCATACCATTCTATCTGAGCTGTAAGGAATAGTAGTTACCTTGTTCTGGGTTTCTCTCTTACATTTCAGAAAACAAAAAGATGCAAAATCATAGTATAGAGATCAACTGGATTACATTTATGCTAATACTTAAAAGAGGCTACGTGTATGGCATCTGTTTCAGCTGAAGTGGCTAATGATTTGAAGAACTCTGCAGTAAGGGAAGGAACTTCATTAGCCTGTCGGAGCACCGGTACTGAGTTAAGTGATGGAATACCTTCCCTTGTGTACAGTGTAATTTTGCTGAGGAGATAAATTGTGGGGTGCATTTTGTCATGTTGTGTTTTTGTGTTAGTTGATTGTAATTATTGTTCATGGGGTTACTGAAGTTAATTTCTATATGGGAGAGATATGTAATTTTCCTAGCTATATAATGCAAAACATGTTCAACTGTCACTAATACATTTAAGTTTCATTAGAGTGAATTGTGTATCCTGATTAGACAGAACCGTAGCACACCTGAAAGAAAATCAGAGAGGTTATAGAATGTGCTTATAGCTATGCTCTCTGCATTGACACAAGTTTTTAAAAGGAAACGCTCTACAAAGTTCAAATAAATCAAGTGAGCAGCATGGTGACCTTCCCAGCTGTCCACAGTCATGGTGGTGTGCTTTCATTTATACGTTCTTTTCCCTCCTGTTGTCCTTTTGGCTGCTGGCTACCAGTTGCTTTCCACGCCATACGTTGGGAGGAAGAAGATGTGTTCATTCTTGGACATTTCCAGTGTCTCTCCCCTTTGTATGCCTTTAATTTCCGAGGCCTGTGACGTGCACCTTCTAAGAGCAGATCGGCAGAACTTGAAGAACAAAGTCCACAGCTGTCGGTAAAATAAATTGGAAGTGATACAGGCTGCAAGTAAGATGTCTCAGAGTTTTTCGTCTAGACTGAAAGGGAATCTAAAATACTGGTGACCAGCAAGTAAAATCACCAGCAGCCTTTTTGGGAATACAAAGCTTTTGAGAGCGTGAGCTTAAAATCAGCAACACTGAGTTGGATTAGCCAATGGTAGATGGCAGTTGCTAGCAGGTATGTATCCTTTGCGCAGGCACAGCATTCAAGAATCGTAATCGTAGGTTGTCTACTCTGCTACCTTCTGTACAAGCAACACCGTGCATGTTCTTTGAAAGTGAAGGGGAGGAGGAGTCTGATTTCTGCTTTTCCCAATGCACCCATGTTTATCCCCTGGAGAGAAGACACACGTTTTTATTGAGGAAAGCAAACATCCTTACGTGGTGGATATTTGAATAAAAGGGACTCATTTTTGTATCCCTTGGTAGCTACTAGGGGCTGCTGTGGTGGACGTGCTGATATGAACAACAATGGAAATCTGTTGGACTACATGGCATTAGCTTTTTGAACCCTAGCAGATTTTGTAGTTGGCCTTGTGATGAGTCAGCTTTACATTGAAAGAGCTCTTCCTGCCTGGTGAGTAGACAGTGAAGGTCAGTAAAGGAAACACTGTTTCTCTTTTTCTGTAGGTCACGTTTTCATTAAAAAGGACTGTATTTGTGTCATTTTGTACAAGACCTTTGAAGGCAGCATTCTGCTTGCTCAAAATGTAGTACAGTTATATAGTTTGTTGATGTTTCCTGTCAACAGGGAGACCTTCACAGGCGCTTCAAATGTCACATGCTATGCTGGCCTCTGAAACAGCAGGCCAAGGAAGGGGCTCAAATCTTAGCATCATCTTCTTTCTTATGGACATTTGTTTAATATCACTGTTTCCTGGCTCTCTGTTATTTTAGCAGTAAGACAGTTTATTGGCTGATTGATGGGGCTCCAGGTGAAAAATTAAATGGCCCCTTTAAAAAAAATCTGCTTTTTTGCTCAAGAACACTGAGGTAATGAAGTGGAAAGTCTGCCCTGGTCAGAATAGTTACAAATAGTATTTGTACGCATCCATCAACCCTAGACTTGTTGTACTGTAAATATCAGCAAAGAGTTTTTCGGTTATTTCTCTCTGCACTCTTGTCGTGTTGGCTCTGCATCTGGTTTTAGACCTGTTTCTTCTTCGTTAGTCCTGCAATGACACTGAAAATAAATCCATGTTATGACTTAGAGCAGTCTGGTGTCAAACATTAACTTTCAGGAAAATCACATACATAGAGTTTAACCGGTAGGTGAACTTAAATATTAGCCAGCATTCCCCTCTGTCCTTCCTTATCCCTATCTGAAATCATGCAGTCAAGATATATTTTTCCTCAGTTTTTCAAGTTCTATGGCGAAATATACCTTTGAAAAATACACTTTAAGACTGTAGGATTTTAAACATCTGTAACATTATCCTTTAACTGTGCACAATTTCTTTTGTGGGGTTTTGTTGAGTTTTTTTGCATTGTCTTAAATTACCATAGTAAATTTTAACAACAGAAGTGCTTTATCATTTCTGAATGAAGAACAGCCCTATTTTTATCTTTAAAGAAAGGATGCATATGCATGAGTGAGTAATTTATTTAAATGTTTTGTGTATGAACTACACAGGGTAATTGTCTACTTTGGGGAAAAATCAGAGTAAAAAAGAGCAGCTAATAACACCACTTTAAACTTCTGAATCCTATTATGAAACATTGCAGCAATGGATACCACTAATTTGACATAATGAAGAAATGGTAGAGATATTATTTGTGTTTAAATGGTTAGCTATACTTTGTGAGAGAAAAGGAAGGAAATTGTCTCTTTTATACAAAATTCAGTTATTTGCATGCATATTGCTTAAGTATACACTTTATAGGGGTTTTTATCACAAAATTGTGCTTCCTGTCAAATTCGTTTTTTCTTTTCTTTTTTTTTATCCCCCAATATCTGGAAGCTCTTCAGCTATAGCTTCAATGAGATAGGAGTGCTGTTATCTGTTACAGAGCTCAGTGCTGAGAGAAGCTTTCAGGAGAAAACCAGTGAATTTCAACAGTGTCGCCTAATTAATTGATTATGTGCATCTAAATAGCTCTCCATCCTGTACGCAGACAGAGCACAATGCATATCTAATCTGCCAGAGTTCCTATTGATCCCCATTAGATCAGGTTTCCTTTCAAACCCCCACCATCAGTAGTTCGTGTTTAGTTACCAAGGCAAGGAGTTATTCCTGTCAGGCACATCTCAGATTTGGAAAACTGCCATAATTACAGACACTTGCATGTCTTCCAGTACTTGAAAGAATGCCAGAATTAGAACTGCTTTTAATTATACAAAGGCTGCTGTGATTACTTGATCTTTTGCATAGCATATCCATTGTATATTTCTGCTTTAAAGTAGCATGGCCTTCCTCCAAAGAGGAGGAGGTCTTACTCATCACTGTATTTCCTAATTTATCCATGCAGAGTAGAAATCTGTCTTTACCTCTGAGAAAAGATTTAGCAGTGGATGACTGACATGAAAGTTCCCATTATTGCAAGATTTCCCAGCTCTTCCAAAATATGCTACAAACTTTCTTAGGAATTTAAAGCTATGCTATATTTGTCCAGTGAGAACAGTATATTTTATGATGCATTACCTCTGCTGTTTCATTAATTTTAGGACTGAATCCCCCAAAATGTAGCTTGAGTGAGTAAGATTCTGCTGAAGTCCATTTTAGTGAAAAGTATAAATGGATTTATTTATGCAAGTTTGAAGGAAGCTGAAAACTGAGTTAATGCAACATCTGTTCTTAAATACTGCTTGCACCTGCAGTCTCGTGAATAACACTGATTTATGAACCTGTAGGATTATGTGAGGGCAAATATTAATGAACACTTTGTTATTTCTTAGGTGTGTATTGTCACACCTCTAAATTTCTTCCTTTCCCTTGCTTCTTGCAGTTTATTCTGACACTAAATTAAGAAAGTAACTTGTGGGCTAATTCATTCTGCACCTTTTTTTAATGGTGATATTGAAAAGTATTTTTCCACTGATCAAATTATACCCACGAAAAGTGGCGTTCTGGGCTGTGATGTAAGTTAGTTAGAAATGGATACTCAGGGCTGATGAAAAATAGGTAGACAGAAAAAAGTTTCTGTCCTCCTAAATATACTCAAGAAACTTCTTATGTAAAGTTAAAAACCACACTGCGTTGAAAAAGAAGCACTGAATTGTTACAACCTCTTACAGTACAGTTGGTGTCGAGCTGTGTTTTCAGGATTGTCAAGACAATTGTCTGGATGTGGCATTATCTGATGACACTCAGTAAACCTGTACAAGTAAAAAGATATGAAGAAATGTTTCATTGGTTCCCTTGGATTCTTCTTTCAGAGTATGAACATGATTAATGTACTCAACTAACTTGTCTTACATCAGAAAACATAAAGACTAATTAGAAGATAGGTGTGGGCAAAAGAGGTGTAAGAGATCCTAAAAAAATACAGACATTCCTAGCATTCCTGACTTTTACTAAAGATCGTGAAATTCAATGTAGGATTATATTTGGCGGTATCTGTGCTTGAGAAGTCTATAGGCCTTAGGTGAAATTGATAAAATTCAGTTTTATAAATGGAAACCATTTCTTTAACAAGACTGAGAGTAAAAGTGTTGAGGAACTGTTCTGTGGGATTGACTGTGTTTACCAAGCAGGCCGCCAATTCACATTAGTTACAGAAATGTTTATTGCTTGCTCTGTTCTCAGTTACATATAACATTGGGTTGAAATTTTCAGTGCCAGGTGCGTAGACTTTTAATCATCTTCCACAGCAGAAGAAAATCAGCCAAAAGATTTTAGAGATTTCTGGAGGTGACAACTAAGGGATATATGCTTTGCCTGCATCAAGAACACAGAAACAGTATGATGTCCTTAAGCTTTCAAGCAAGGACTTGACTCTTTGCGAGAAATTTCTGTCAAAGGAGTGGCTTTTTCTATTCCTGTGAGAACCGTGTTGGAGTTGTAAGCCTTTGAAATTTCACATCTCAGCAGAGACTCAAAAGTCTAATTCCCTGTAGATTCTGTCTGCATTAGCACGTTGCTGACCAGTACTGTAAGAGGTCGAGCAGATCTTTATTGCTGTCGTTCTGGACTGTTAAAAGCAGTTTCCATCCAGACACTGGAACAGAGTAGGACACTGGTGTGTCCCCCTGTGCTCTTCATAGTCTGGTAGTTTCCTGGCATCATGGGAAGGGAGTGAAAAAAGATATGAACCTGCAAAATGGGAAAAAAATTTGGCAGAAAGTCTGCGAGAGAGAGAATGGAGACTGAAGGTCAGTTCAACAGAGCATAGGTCGAATAGGATCTGGAAAGCAGCAACGCAGAGGAGCTGAGGGTCAGGGCTGGAAATAGCTGGGCAAGAGCCAAGGGGAGCGGGGTCTGCTGAGAGAGAGAAGAGGTTGTAGAGTTGGGGCAGACAGCAAAGATGGGACTAGAAAGAGGAAGCTGGTAGGATGACTAGGGACACGAAGACTAGAGAATCTGCCATAAGAGGAGAGGCTGAGAGAGCTGGCACTGTTTAGTGTGGAGAGCAGAAGGTTCCGGGGGATCTTATCCATGTGTACAAATACCTGATGTGGAGGAATAAAGAACATGGAGCTAGGCTCTTTTCAGTGATATTCATTGAAAGTGCAAGAGGCAGTGGGCACAAACTGCAATAAAGGAAATACATACAAAGAAACTTTTTTACTGTGAGAATGGCTGAAAACTGGATTAGGTTGCCCATCAGGGCTCTGGAGTCTCCATCCGTGGAGACATTCAACACCTGAATGGAGAGTGTGCTGAGCAGCCTGCTCCAGTTGACTCCACTTTAGCCAAAGGGGTTGATCTAGACAACCTCCAGAGGTGCCTTCTGACCTCAGCTGTTGTGATTCTACAAGTAGGGCACACTGGAAAGTGAGCACTGCGATGAGAAGCCTGGAGTCAGAACAAAAGAGTCTGTGTGGGAGAAGTAATACTGGCAAGAGGAGTGAAGTCAGGGAAAAATTAGATGTGGATCATGGACAGCCTAGAGGATAGATAAGAAAGGATCAGATTTACAGAAAGCTGAGAAGTGAGCCTGAAATGTAGTCCAGGATCACTGCGTTTCACTGGTTTGTAAATGCCAGTATAGAGCTGCAAAACTGACAACAAAGTTTGTCGTCCCTGCAACGTGATGTTCCATGTATCTGCCCCAGCTTGTCAATCCCTCCCTGTTGCCCCATTACCTCAAAGCTGCAGATGTCTCTGCTGGGGACTTGTGAAGCTCAAAAGCTATTGATGATTCTGGTGGATATCTGCATAATAGCGCAAATTGTTCTGTGAAGGAAAAGAAGTTCTACACAGGTGTCAAAGTCAAGCCTTTGTTAGTTAGGAAATGCCAGGTTTTGATTGCCAGTGCAATCTCTTATTTGCTCCTCTTCAGGGTAGGCGCTGAGATAATATGCAATTGTCTCATTAGCAGTAATCTTTAGCTCGTTCAGTGAAGAGGGTGATTGTGCTCTGGGGTGTCTCGTAAAGAATCAGTTATTTAATAAAGGGGTCTCTTGGCAGTAAGACCCTTACTGGATTTGCAGGAAGTTGAGACTCATTGACAAACAAGGCAAAAGACTTCAAGAAGAGAAAGAATCTCTTTTTGATGAAAGAAATTGAACTCTGATCTCAAAAACTTTGAATCTCTGGAAATTTCAGAGTGATTATAGGTAGGTTTTATTAAACCAGAGATTTCACAAGTGGCCATTGATAGGATTTAATCTGGGCCCATGCTCTGGGCTCCTGGGGAGTGACCTACAGAACTGCTCATTTTTCTCAGCTACAACTGCAGTCAGTGAGAACTTTACCCTGCAAAAAATTTAGGAATAGTAGCACTGTTGTGTTTGTGACAGACAGTGATATAGGGAAATAACTTTATGGCAAAACCCAACATAATTTATTAGACCCAGTGGTACACCTGGAAATAAAAAGCAAGCAAACGTTAGGGCGTACAGACCCACGCTGAGAATGAGGGGCTCTGTCTGCAGAACAGCCCTCGGAGCGTGTACAGCTCACCAGTCTGGGCGACAGGCACGGCTCAGCCTGTGCGAGGGGTGAGGGAGGCGTGTACCGGGCTAAAAGGAGTTCTCGACATAGAAAATTAAGAATTTTGCTCTAGCGTGTTTAATACACTATTGATATGGTTAGTTATGTGCCTGTGTGACTTGCAAATGTGAAAATAATGCATAGTTATCTGCTTTGGCATGTGGAAGGAAATAATAGGAAATAAGCAGTTTAGCATCAAATTCAGCTATTAATTACCAAGATGTCTAAGCAGAGAATGTTCAATTCTAAGCTCCATAACTTTTCCGGAATTCATTTACAGTTTTATTGTCTTCAACAATACAAAAAATTCCTGCAGTGATCAGTAATGAAAGCTTGTCTGCTTTCACTTGAGCTACTTATGTGTACTGTAAGTGTATTTGAATGGATCCTTTGGCTCTATCCGTGCCACACTGGTTTTCGCCAATGTCTTCCCTGAATCTCTAGTTTCGGGCTAATTTTCTTTTTTTCTCCTTTTGAATCGGTGTTCAGACCGTTGCCTTTTTCTTTTTCTCAGCTGCCTCTGAGCATTCATGGGCCTTTGGCAGAGTGCCCAGCAGCGCTTGTCCTCACCAAATACCGTTCACGTGCTTTTAAAGTGATGCTTGCTTGAGAAAAAGGGAAAGCTAGTATCGAAATAAATGTTAAGATCAATACAGGCATAGCTAGAATGTTAGATCTCGAGCCCATAGCTCTTGGTGATATATTTGTGATACCCAATGAAATCCTCTTAATTTTTTAAATCCGTGCTGAAAAAGTCACAGTGTGTGACTTCAATTTATTTCTCATTTCTGTAGAGAAAGTTTGATGTTTTAGCAGATTGTCTTTACAGGGAATCTCTGAGCAGCGGGGAGAGACAATTATGGTCTAGGGCTTTGTTTTACACCCAGCTATCTCTTCAACATTTTGTAAGCTACTTGCTGACCTCTTTATTAATTGCAACATTTGAGTTAATCATGATTGATTCAAATAAAGTGTACTTAATTTTCTCCTAATTTCTATGGAGACATCATTTGCACGGCTAAAGAAGTTGTTGGAGGTATCTGAGGTCTCTGTGGTGTGCACAGAAAAATAGGTTCTGCGGACTTCAGGGCTCAAGCTGCGAGGCCCTGCCCAGCTCTCCCCAGGGGTTCTCCACTGCTCCCAGCCCCCAGGGAGCCCCCAGACCCCCAAACACCCTAATGTGACCACTAGTAGCTTTGCATGGACTTTTTTTTCTAAGACAATGTCCCCCATCCTGCCTTTTCTAGTCCCTTTCGTCCTCCTGGAAGAAGGAGGATGGCTGGGTTTTTCAGCTGACCCTTGGCTCCAGCCTCTCTGCCTGGGAAGTGTGATGGTGTATTGCAGCTGCTTCCCAGGAGACGTGGGGAAGCTTGGGAAATACAGGATCTCTGCTAGGAATGAAGGAGACACCACATGCCTTTTGCCTTTCCAAGAAAAAAAACGCACTTGATCTCATCAAGGTTCTGGTTTGTGTAGCCCATTTCTGGGTATTATGGATGATAAAACAACTCACTGCAGTTTCTGTCTAGAGGATTCAGTAGATATTATTCATCAACTAGGGGATATGCAAAGCAGCTGCAAATTAGAGGAAGCAGATTTCTCTGAATTCGTTTCTTCAGGTTTTGAACTGAATTGTTAGAAAAATCTACTTTTATGTTACGAGAACATCTCTACTTGTGTCTATCATAAGAGTATTGCTGATTTTCTGAAAGCTGTATTTGCATTTGTCACGTCAGAAATACTAATATTTGCCTGATGGGCAGAGCTGCTGTCTTGTAGGGTGGTGATGACCACGAGTTGTACCTGTCCCAGGATTTCGCAGGCTTCTGGGGCCAACCAGGTTGTGTTCCCTGTGCCTGTGCAGCTGCTGTGCCACCACCACCATATTGTCCCAGCTATTTGAATTTGATCACCAGCAGATTGCAGCTGTGAGCTCTGGATTAACGTTCAAGCAGCAGAGGAAATTTTTAGGCAGCTTCAGGGAAGGTCAGCAGTTTGAAGCAGCGTGGAATAAAACCAGTTGTGAAGATGGAGAGATAAGACGAGGCTTACTTTATTGTAACAGGTTATAAATTTATTTCTGTGAGATGACAGCTATTCTCACACTTGCGTGAATTTTTATGCATGTTTCTTACCTGCTGTTAGTTTTAATGATATACTGATACTAAAGGGTTTTTTTTAAAGTTAAATTTCCCTTAATTAGCATTCAGGTTTTTTTCTCTTGAGATAGAAGTGAGAATATGTCCATATGCATGCAAACAATACCTGTTAAAGTAATTATTTAAATGTGCAAATGATAAGAACCTGCCTTAAATGTTGATTTTTTTAAACCTGGGGACACCTTTTCCAGCAGTGCTCTGTTAGCAGCAGTGCTTTGGTTTGCATTGTAATGGCTCTGTATTTGCGACAGAAACTCAGAGAGGTAGTCTTAGAGACATTGAAATTTCCATCAAAAGTTTCAGAGTATTTTAGGTTGCTGATCTCCAAAATATGCATGCACAGCACCATTTTCTCCTGTCCCTGCTATTAAAGCAATTTTCAGGGAAATTGTGCTACGTGTTCGAGTAAGTTGTTTGATCTCCCCGGTTTTTATTTCCGTTTTCCTAGACTCCCTGTAGCTGGACACAGTTTGGTAGCAACAAGGTGGCTGCAGATGCAGGCGGAGTAGGAAGCTGTGTAAAATGTCTGAGAACTGGTGTGGTTGAGGTTTCACTGTCTTCATTCCCACTTCTGCTGCAGCTCCTATCCAAGGCTGAGAGCGTGAGCTGGGTCAATGAAGGGAATCTTGACTTACCTCCGGCTCTTGTCCTTTATCCTGAGACTGAGAGCAGGAGCAGACAGGTCATGGTCTACATTCCCTCTCTCCCACCTTGCTCATGCTTGTAGTACCACTGGGAGTGAGAGTGAGGCAGAATAGAGCTTGTTTGGGTTGGGATGCGTGTGTCTAGTCAGTAGAGGGCAAAGGAGACTGTTTCTGAGGTGTGAGGGAGGTGTTCTCCTCATCAGAGATCCCCTCCAAAGCCCCCCTGCACCACTACAGGAAAGGCAATGCAAGTTGCCCTTTGCTTGGAGAACAGCAAAATTTAATTTTGCTTGCAGTTCTGCAATGTTTTAAAGCAGCCTCAGCTGGACACCACTGGTAGGTGCTTTATGTGGACAAGAGAGGACAGAGAGAGCTCAGTGCCAAAGCTGTGATGTGTTTTGTAAACTGTGGACATAGCACTCCATGTTTTGCATGGATTCTTTATCTTTAGACGTTCAGAAGCAGCAATCATTTACCCGAGGAATGCTTGAGTGACTTTCAGCCTAAGTCAGGTTGTCCTGACTCTCCACAGCCCAACCTGCCAGCTATCTCCTTTCCTCTCGGTCCTCACTCCAGCTAGGTCTTGTCACTGACAAATGATGCTCCTGCCTCTACTGGTAACTCCCCACTGGTGCCTGCGGCTGTTAGCTGGCATGGACGGGCTGGGGAGATGCCTAGCACAAACTGCCTTCTCATCTTGTTGAGCTGCTGCAGAATCTGGCCTCGTGTAGAGCTCTGGCATTTCCTCGTGGGGCACATGAATGGTGACTTAGTTCTGCCTGAGCACCGGCATAGCATTTGTGAAAGCTATTAAAAAGTTTGTAGATGTCAAGTAAATGTATATGATTAAATAAGTGATTCAACTATTATAATTAACAGATGGCAGGAACAATTATATATTCATATTTCAGGCCAAGACCATTTGGTAGATATAATTACTTTACAGGTGTTAACTGCCCTTTATCGTGAAATGGGGTGTCTCTAAAGACTAGAGGTACTCTGCAAAGTGACTTGTGGTTGTAAACTTACAAGGAGGTTAACGGCCCTCCTTTTGCCTGTGGTGTTGCAAAGCTAAATTCAGCTCTTCGGTCAGATACCAAATCTAAGAAAGTGGAGTGAGAGAGATGAGCAGGTGTTACACAATCTCATTTCTGGAAAAAGCCACTGAAGATTACAATGGGTTTAAAATTCACTTTGACGTTTGAAAGATGCAGAGTCCAAATAGCCAGGCATTCAGGGAGGAAGAGACAGCTGGTAGGAAGAACGTCTGTGATTTTTTTTCAAAATTACTTTTTTTTTTTATATGTAGAAGAGTAGATTGCATGTAATTTGGATTGGATTCTAGTGCAGATTGTCATGAGCTGTGGCCAGAAGAGCAAAAATGAATAAGTAGATTGTACGTTTATGCTCATTTTGCGACTGATTTTGTTAAATAGAACTAAAAAGTATTAATTCACTCTGAGCTTTACATAGTAAAATTTGCCAAAGATGATAAGTTGCATGTAAAGAACACTCACTGAAGCAATAAATTGTATTTTTTTTTAAGGTTCTTTGTTTTATGCCTTACATTTAAAGTTTGCATCAAACAAAAAGAACTAAAAGAATCCATGGGAAATTAAATACTTTTCATTGGCAGATAAATAGGAAGTTAATACAATCTTACCACTTCCACAGATGGAGGAGATAGGGTATGCAATCAAGAGCAAGGGTTGATCCTTAATTTTCACCTTTCTTGGCATTTGGTACCTTAAGCTATCAAAACTTGAAATTTGTTTCAATATTATCATTTCAGCATTGCATGATTTTGATTCAGGCAGTTAGGTTTGTAGCCTAATTGATTTCTGTTTGGCATCAAATATTGCTATTTATTAAACAATTAAGGCAGGTTAAACAGTAGCTTGCAAGATCACACTTAATATGTCCGCATTGGAAGTAATCTGTTTATACACAGTGCTTTTTCTTGCATTGATGCTGGTCATGGTTTTCAGCTGTGTTTGCCAGGGGACATAGGAGTGGTTCTCCTTAAGTTGCTGGAAGATGCACTTTAGGGGAGAGGGAGCGGAAATGGTGTTGAAGAGGTGAAGGAGACAAATCTGGGAACTTATATCTCTGATATAAACTGAGATAGAGTGGGAGATCTGAATGTTTGTAGGCACTACCAGCTGAATACTGTAGTGCAGGTTGCATACATTTGCGCAGTGTAAAAGCCTGCTATGATGCTTGTAAGAATTGGGAGGGCTTGGGTGGTGTCCAGCCCTCAAGCTATGGGCTCACTGTCTGTGCTGGGCACGGCGTGGATTGCGCGGCCGTAGTCGTGTCCGTCTCAGCGGGTGCTCGAATCTCAAGACCTGGACTGTAAAGAAACCTTCGTAATCATTAAAATGTTTATCTCTTTCATAAGTTTTCCTGTAGTAAAAAATGTCACATGCATTATTCTTGTTATGCAAAATCGCAGCAAATGGCAGAAGGTCAACAGTAGCTGTCAAGATTATCAGAGAGTAATTGTAGCAGCTTCATGGCATATCAAAACTGAAGGCTTTTATTTAATAATAGTTCACGTGGAGGAGCTGCGAAGTAAATATCAAATGCAAAACAAATGCCATGCGAAAGGAATGCAAGAGGTTTATTTTTTCGCTTTGTGGGTTTGTTGCTCTCGCATTTTGAGTCTCTCTATCGCCACAACAGATGTTTCATCTCCTCCATCTCTGATTATGTATTTTTGACAGTTTTGAAATCTCTGAACGTGTGCGCTGATTATATCGTAATTTCTTTCTTTTATAACCTTCAAAAAAATTTTTTTTTTATTTATAGTCTGGCTAAAGAACATGGAAATGTACCATTTCAGCAAAATGACAGTCTATACTGAAGTGGTTTTATAACTTCAGTATGGTGACATACTTCCAAACTGAAAGGCTGTCCTGACCATGCAGAATTAGGTCTTCTTGGAACAGTTCTGACAAATGCTGCTTGAGTTACCAGTTGTGCATTAGAGGCATGCAGGGTTGTTGAGAGTTTGCTCTTTTCTGTCATATATGTGAAAATAAAATAAAGCTGCAGACTTGATCCCATATGGTTGAGGGAAGGGAAAGAATTGTGTGTTATGTACTACAAAGCCTGAAAGTATAGGGCAATATGAAATTAGAGGAAAATTTGAAGAAATTAATTTAAAACAAAATATGATAGGTACGTTCCAAAGTCCAGGAAAAAAAATATATACCACTTTTCCCCATTTTTTTTCTGTTTTCCACTAAGAGAGTATCAAAGTTAATATTTGGATTGCTTTTTTAATGTATTCATTTATTATCATAAGTGATAGTAAACTGTTGAGGGCGGCTGGTTCATTATGCAGCGGGTACGTAGTAGAACTAACCAATTAAAGCTTGGTTTAAGCAACTCAGATTGCCCTGGAATTCAGTGCTAACTGACGATTGTTTCCTGCTGTTTCAGCATTGAATTGGTCTGCTGAATCCACTTTCAGGATTAGGAAGCGCTTTACTGATTTTGAGTACTGTGTATCCTGAACTATTTGTCTTACATGAATTGTAATTTTACTTCTTTTATAATTCCGGTAATTATTTAAAAAAAGAAATTCTTTAAAGTAGAGATTCCTTGCAATAGAAAATAGTGTTAGCCTTTTACTTGTTTGGGTTTATTGGGCTGGTATTCAGAGAGAGAATTGGCTAGCAAAACGTAACCAGTTTTAGAAATACAGTATCAGGGCTTTAACAGTGATTTATTAATTCCGGCACTATTATAGGGAATTAAGGAATTTTCTGTAATGATTATCTAATATGAATTGCTATGTCTATGCTGTGCCTTGCGGCTGTTACAAAATTTCTACTTGCATTTGTGAGAAAATCTGTAGATACTTCTTACCAAAACATTCTCTTTACAAAGTGTTATTTTGTTCTGTGTGTTTCGGGGGGGGGG
>Ga0065711_1003556_pt1 | contig 41871 bp, 29 predicted proteins | sample Hoacrofraction12_FD_59098 | JGI IMG/M metagenome (GOLD analysis project Ga0065711, IMG submission 59098) | Hoatzin crop microbial communities from Cojedes, Venezuela - Epithelial fraction 12 v2 (version 2) | ecosystem: Host-associated > Birds > Digestive system > Esophagus > Crop | place...
CTATGAGGGTGGTGAGGCCCTGGAACAGGTTGCCCAGAGAAGCTGTGGCTGCCCCCTCCCTGGCAGTGTTCAAGGCCAGGCTGGACGGGGCTTTGAGCAACCTGGTCTGGTGGTAGATGTCCCTGCTCATGGCAGGGGTGGTTGGAACTAGTTGGTCTATAAGGTCCCTTCCAACCCAAACCATTCTGTGATTCTTCTCAGCGGAGCTGGTGAGTTCTAATATTTTGCTAATTCAAATTAATGCTTATGTGCATATATTTTCCTTTCCTGCACCTCAAAGTAAATGAGCCGTTTAAAATGAAAACCCAAAAGAGTGTCTCAAGCAGCCTTATGATAAGAAGATCAATTAAGAGCTAGCATAAATAGAGATGGCATGAGAAGTTGCTCTCTTGAATGAGTACAGGATAGATGAACGCTATTAGGTGTAAACTTCCTAACAAATAGTTGTAGTAGTGTTGTTAGAAATATGTGGGGCTAGAAGTGACTATCAGCTGTTGAATAATATTATTAGGAATCATAAATGGAGTTCTGCTGATGCTGGACTTCAGAAAGTCACTCCCAGCTGCAAATCTCGACCCACATAGCAATTTCTGTGTGTTCTAGCATAGGATGTCTAGAATTTGCTCGAGTGCAATTAAAGCATGCAGGGTTTTGTGTCAGCAAGTGAATGAGTTTGAGTGTTCTTCACTGTGCTTGCTTATTTTGCGTATTTCAGTCAGGCTGTCTGGAGAGCTGACATGTTCTTGGCTGCTTCTGTCAAGTTGGTCCTGAGAGATGAGAGCAACTGGAGCAAATTGCATGCAGAGGTCAACTGGAGTTAGCACAAAAGCAAGGTGGTTTGCAGTACGCTGGAAACAACTGTAAGATGACTGCAATTGAGGTCTCCTGGTTGTTAGCGTTTTTTCCGCTATCAAGCTTGTGGAAATGTGAATGTGTTAAAACTCCGTGTTAGTAGGAAAGACGAGCTCTTGCGACTTCTTTTCTCACTGTGGTTTCCGGTGATGGTGTGTGCCAAAGCTCACCGGCTGACATCTGCAGATTTTATTTTCACAAGCTGGTTATGCCTTCTTCCCCTCCCCTCAGGGTTCCTGCCTATAGCACAGAGGTGGGAGAAAACTCTCCTATAATCGAACATCCATTGGGATACGGAGGGGATTAGGTAGTTTACATTTAATCGTGCAAGACAGTACCCTGAAGATTATTCTTCCTAAATGGGATGTGTTCTGTATTTTCCTCTGGGGAGACTGAGGAGGTGAGAATACTAAGATGCTCCAGAATATTGCAAACACTTTGGAGATGCTGAATCAATGTAGCTGGAGATGGTGTAGACTTATTTCACCTTCATCCTCCGACCAGGGAAGGATACGTCGTTTATGCAAGGAGACTGACTGGACTTTCAGAAGTCGCTCAGGTAATTAAGAATAGATAGAATTAAGACCTACACGAAGGCATTCTGAAGGTTTTTGTCCCTGAATCTTATGCCAGAACATGTCCTGATGCCTCTGCAGCCCTGGGAGAAAAAAAGAGGGGAAAGAAATGCTCTTAAAAAATATTATCTAGGCAAAGATGCTCCCATGGTTTTTCCCCTCTCAGAAATCCCAGGTCACGGTGAGAGACAGACTTCCCTTGCAGTCCCCACTGCAGTTCTTTCTGTGTTGGCCATGCATTTAAAGAGCCATAACGAAAGGAGCAAAGTTTATGGCGATTCATTTGCATGTGATGGACCCAGAGTGCAGTGCTACTAGTCACTTGATCAGCACTATTCAAATGCTGATCTCATTATGTGTGTTAGAGACTGAAGGCAGCAGTCCGTCTCCGTTAGCGCAGTGTGCCTGTGCGATGTGCTGGCTGGTGCGCAGGGCCGCGGTACCCCCGCAGCCACCCGGCACATGGTGCGGAGCATCGGCGCTGGTCCTGGCAGAGAGTGGGAGCTCGGTGGAGGAGCCGGTGAAATGGGCAAACATGGGAAGAGGAGCTGGAGTCCTCTCTGGAAAGTGCTGGGGAGGGGGGAGGGGATTGTGGCCAACACAACAGTTTAGATGAGATCCATCCTTTCCCCTTGCTTCCACATAAACTCTGTCAAAAAAAGCGGTAAACAAAAGACTTTATCCTGAATGTAGATACAGCTTAAAAGCATGATTAATAATTGTTTAACCTTATGAAAAATATTATGCCTATGCTGTTTTGTGTTAAGACATGGCATTTTTACCTGTCACATGTAACAAGAACTAAAATCTGCTGGGCAGCACATGGCACACTCAAAGACAGCATGCACAGGGGTTATTTCTACATAAAGGCTTTCTGACAGACCCTTGTTACTGAAAGCACCTTGACATAATGTTTGGAGGTGCTGCTGCAGTTTCCAGGTGTGGTGCGAAGGAGGCCTATGTGAGGCTGTTACCTACCCTATGTCAGTGGTGGGTTGGTTGGTTTGGGGTTTTTGTGCCTCATCTGCTTTTGTAAGGATTCTACATCTGGGAGGTCACAGAAGTTACAATCCCGAAGAAGCAAGATTTGTAAGGTCACATAGTGTATTTATTAGATAAGCTACTTAGCTGGAAAAAGCCGATCAGCTCTGATAACACACAGTCCTGGCGTCAGCTGGTTCATTAAATAGCACAACCTCCCCAAAAGGACTGTTTTTCTGATAGGCTGTTGCAACTGCAGCAGCCCTATTACTAGATCTCTGTAGCTCCAGATGATGCCTTTGAGTTTATTTCTGGTACAGTACCTGTTGCCTGATAGCAGTGATGGTGTTGCTGTGAGTCTTGTTATTCTACCACGTCACTCTCCAGGGTCAGCACAGCCATGGTTAGCCTCGGTGCTTACTGTAGCAGCAGCAAACTATGAACATGCTTGTGCTAAGGTTTACGAACATGCGTGGCTCTGCTTGCTGCCTGCCTGGGGAGAGCAGAACGGGGAGGATGACACAGTGACATAGATAAGCAACTGGAGTAATCACGCAGGCAGACGATGATGGCTGGCAGTTCACTGAAGGGGGAAGTTACTAACCTGACTGCATTCAGGTGTCTCTTCCCAAGGGAAGCAAGGCAGCCAAAACGGGAAGGGAATTGGGAGTGATTGTTGGGAGTGTGGGTGTAAGTGCCCACACAAAGACTGTGTTACATACCCTGACACCCCCCCACCTTTGGGAATTAAACCCTCCTCACTGGCGACAGGTATGAAGCTAGGAATGTGTCTTGGTCTGCTCTTAAGCAAGTAGTCTCGGCTTTGCAGTGACAAGCCTGACAAAACAAATTGTGCATTGCTGTGGGAGGGAAAAAATGTCTGAATTGTAGCAAATCTAGGAGACAGTCCCAGCTCTGTGTATTCATTAGGAGTGAACATGTGGGGTGGTAACTGATCCTGACATGAGAAGGGGTGACTCAGGGAATTCCATCCTTGTAGAGGTGTAGGAGTGATACCTCACAGAGAGGAGCATGCCTCTGGATAACAAAAAGATATGAGATAAAATCATATATTGCTATCATGTAGTAATCTTCCTCAGTGCAAGACCTGGTGAGTTGTATTTTGACTGCTGCATCTAAGATTTTTGAAGATGCTAGCTGTTAGCGTACAGACAAACCAGTTCCTTGCTGAGAACTTCACCTTACTCTTTGGAGCAGAGACATATCAGCTTCGCAGTGCCTGACCTTGTTGCACAGAGAATCCTGTACATATTTGTCCTGGGTTTGGCCAGGACAGGGTTAATTTTCACCGAAGCCAGGAAGGACACAGCCGGGCAGACTGACCCAAACTGGCCAGACAGAACAGGGTATTCGATACCATGTGCCGCCATGCTGGGTGCTGGGGGGGGAGCTGGGCAGGGTGAAGGGGGTCCTGGCTTGGGGGCACGCAGGGCACAGGGCAGTGAGAGTTGCTCTGTGCATTTCGCTGTTTGTTTTGTATATTCTTCTTATCAGTATTGCTGTTACTGTTCGCTTCATTTGCTATTGCTGTTAAACTGCCCTGATCCCGACCCTCGCGTTTTTGCCTTTTTTTTTCCATTCTCCTCCCCACCCCAGCAGAGGGAGGGGGGACAGAGGGACTGCACTGCAGCTGCGTTGGCCCTGCGTTGCCGGCCATGGCCAGACTGCAGCAATATTACAGAGCTGTTTCTTGTGCAGGACAGTGAGTGATCTAATAAAGCAACTTATAGGTGTTGTGCTTGAAAGAACTTTATTAACGAAGAACTTTATTAACCTCGGTAAGTAAAAAATTGCAGCAACATGTTATATTCTGGGATTGAGAGTCAGAAACTTGAATCTTGGTGTCAGGCCTGGCTGCCTATACCAGCTTGAACAGAAAGTGTGTTGGTAAGGGTAGGGTGAAGATTCTTGGAGCTGTGAGGAAAACCAACTGACTGAACAGTTTTGCCAAATACTAGAGGTTGTAAGTTAGCAGAATCTTCCAGAATATCTGATCTCAGGAACTGTTCCTGTGCAGTTTTCAGAGGTCCCTTGACCCTCAGAGGGATTCCTGGTTCCGGGTCTTGGGCTAAGGTGTTAAGACATGGCATTTTTGCTTGTCCTATGTAACAAGGACCAAAATCTGCTGGGAAACACATGGCACACTCAAAGACAGCATGAAAGTCAGCTTTCCTATTTTCCTGTGGAGACAGGAGTTACCCTTCACTCAGATGACTTGGGCTGGGCGGAAGCGAAGGGTGAAGCTGCCTCCCATGGCTGCAAAGGAGGGATCCCAGCTGCGCCAGTGCAAGGGGCATCTGCTGCCTTTTCTGCCCTGGATCCCAGGTGAGAAGAACTGGGCAAGCACTTTGTGAGGTGTGGGAGATGAGCTGAGGTACAGTTGCCCCAGAAAACAGACCTGAAAATCCGTGGTCTGTGTGGCCCTGGGAGGTGGCAGTGCTTTCCAGACCTGTTGCCTTCAGAGCTCTGGTAATTAGAGCCGGAGCCTGAGCTCAGGTCTGGGCTCTCGCCTCTGAGCTGCGCGTGAGGCTGCAGGGTGCTGTCTGTCCCTAACGAAGCTGCCGCTGATTTTCCGGGCCTCGCCAGCTGCACGGCTGCAGCTCCGGGGCCGGGCGGCGGAGGGCACTCCGAGACAAGCTGTGGTGCCTGGGACACGGGCTGAGCAAGGAGACACAAATCTGCTGTCAGGCGAGCGAGTCTGGCAGGGAAAACCTTGCCGTGACCTTTAGCTGTGACATATCTGTCACGGCAGGCACAGAGTGGTAGAGCTAGCGAGTACCTGAATATCAGATATGAAATTGCTCAAGAGCCTGGCAGTTTGTTTTCTGGCAGATTCTGGTGGGGAGGTTTTTGATGTTCCCAGGGACATAAAGGACATGTGTTTTGCTGATTCTGCATTGTTGTCTCAGGTGAAGCTTTTAAATATATGGATCTCCTCTGGTATAGCAAGCGTGCAGAAATCCATACAGCATTTACCAAAAAAGCAGGTTTGTCATGGGCAGTGCAGTAGTTCCCCTTGTTATCGCGATGTGTTGCATGAGCAGCAGCTGTATTCAGGTTCGTAGGTGGCTACGTTTCTATGGTTCTGTGCATGTACATTTTTGGAAAGCTGCTTTGGGGTGAAAGCTACTCTATATGCGGGCTCTGGTGTAAGTTGTCCATTATTTTAAGGTTCATGAGCAAGTACGAAAAACAAAAAACCTCCCCACATAACAGTAGTTTAACATTCTCTCTTACCTTTGAGCAATTTGCCTTGGGCTTCACCTTCACAGCAGACATAGTGGGTAGATGGCACTGTGAAGTCTTTAAGCCTCACAGAATAAGCAGAACACAGGTGGTAGGATGGGGGAAGAAAACAGTTCCAAGAGAAGACGACACTTTAAATTGGTGCAGCTATAAAGATCTTATTGATTATGAATAATTCCTGTAGTCATTCTGAGTCCAGGTAAGTAGTAGTGAATAGTCTTCCCCATGCTGTCTGTGACAAAGGTGGGATCAGGTGTTTGGAACCCTCTGCCATGAAGATAGTCCTGGTCTGTGCTGTTACCAGGCTGAAAAAGCACTGTCTAGGGAGGGATCCCAGCAGAAACCTGGGCTCTAAAAAGTGCATTCTCCCTCTTACCCCACGAGTAAACTGGGATTTGAATGTCAATGTTTTTAGCATCAAGTCTGGCCTTTAGGCTGCAACCCCAGGCAATAAAGAAAGAAGCAAGTCCAGCTACAGCTGTGATTCTGTCACAGATCAGAGCTGAAACAGAGGGCAAACAAATATACAGTAATTTCAAGCTCATTAGCTTGCAGACAGGATGACTAGATCAGAGGGAGGGATTAAGCTCTAGGTAAGAAGACAAACCTGCCAAGGAAACACCTCAGCTGGATCCCTGATGAAACCTCAGAAAGACATCAGGAACCTGCAAACCCAGTTGGTTTCCAGGACAATGCTGGAATTAGTTTTTTCCCTGCCCCTCTGCTGACACTGTGATCCTTCTTCCAATTTCAAGAGAGTTTTCTTTCCTTTGAGATGCAGCTCTTATCAGCTTGTGGGACAAGTGACTCACTGCAGTGCCTGAGGCTATGGGAACAGGGCTGATGGTAACTGAGTTCCTACCCATCAGCTGAGCCTGGAAAACCAATCGTGTTTGTGTTCCTGCTTCGTCTCAGCTGAAAGGTAAAAATCCTAAGCTTAAATCTCACCAAAGGTTCCTTAAAACCAGAGCGGGCTTAAGAGCAGGTACATCAGTTCCCAGCTTCACTGAGGAGCAGGAATTTGTGTTGCCATAACCCTGCTGCGTGGGATATATGGAGGGGGTGGGGTGGGGATGGTACAAATCCCTTTAGAAATGCTTGAAGTAAGATGTAGGGAGCTTGATTTCTTGCAAAAGATGTGCTCTGAATTTGGGAGCTGCTTTGGCTGCTCAAGTCTTAGGGAACGTGAATCCATTAGGATGTGAACTAGGAATCCAAAAGTCAGCTGCCGTTTCTTGAGAACAGAGCACGTTTTATGTGCCTGTGCAAGGGAGCTCTCAAAGTCCAAACTGATATTGGAGTCCTTTTTTCTTCTAGTATCTATGACTAGGATTATTGGTAACAGTATAGGTAGAAGTGACATTTCAGCAGATGCAACTTTTATGCCTAGAATTACTCTCTAATTTAAAACTTGTTTATGACTGAGCCTGCTGCTGATTGCTATCCCTCAAAATTATTGTGGTTTGGTCTTTTCCCGGGAGATTGTGTCTACTAATTGTGTAAAGTGATATGAAAAGCAAAGCTTGCCTTTCACTTTATTAGGGAGCCTTTGCAAAAAGCTCTTCTCGAGGTGTGAATGGCTTTTTGCTCAAATGATGGGGCTGTTCTGCCTCTCAAAATGTTGATGTACTTTGGGAGAAAGTTACTCACTGGACCTGCAATTGCACTGCACTCTGAGGAGAAGTGGAGGTGGAGGTTGGTACTGTGTGTGTGCCCATACAAGCTGTCACCACTAGATGACACCATGACTCTAGCAACAAGGTCTACATGAACCCTAAAACCAAGGGCATTTTGCGTGTTTCAGAGGGTTTGTTACAAACCCAGAACACAGGCTGGATTTGCAAACCTTTCGGTGAACGGGGGTCAAGTTTCCCCCAAATGCAGGCTGAGGTTTGAGCAGAATGGGCTCAGTTCCAGGTGACAGGGTGGGATTTACGATTTGGGGTGGAAACCATCTGAACGTTTGACTTGCAACCAGGCTGATCTTGGCTGTGCTTACGCTTGGAGGGCCTGTGTGTATGTGAAACAAAATCTCAGACCAAGGTTTAGGGAATATGAGCCTGCCCAAGCCAAAACCAGAAGGGGTTTGCACGACCCTGCTGTGAACAGCTGTAAGAAGGTTTCACGTGACTTCATTGCTCTCCCGAGGTGGGTCAAGGCACAAACCCAAAAGCCGTATCCAGACCTGGTCAGCAGTAGCTCTGCTTCCCTTTTAACCCATTGTCACTGTGGGTGGTAGGTGACTAAACTCTTGACGGGAAGTTAGTGAGCGTGCCCTGCCAGGCTGCCAGCACAGGCACACTTCGCTTGCAGCTCGCCATAGCGTAATGGTGGCTCAGCCTTGTCTCTGGGAGCACTTTGCTTTCTGATCAACTGGCTGACTCGTTACCCACCAGCAGAAGGTATCTGTTTCTCGTGGAGTGTCTTTCTGGGCTGTCACTTTTTAAATTGCACAAGGTCTAGCAGGTACAACTCTGCAGCTGTTCATGGAGCAGCAGCTGTTGCTTGCTACTTCTTTCTCTTTTTTTGGCAGAGGAAATGCTTAGTTATTCCCTAGCCTGAAAAAGCTTTTTTCTCCTGTAATTACTGTGTATTTACACCTATTTAAGTCACCCTTCCATTGCTTTTTTTGTCCCTTTCAAAGAGACTCAGAGGATGCTCACATGAAGCATGTCAATAAACCAACCCACATGTCTTGGGATTTGCAAAGGGTATTTCTGCATCCCGAAGTTTGGCAACTATCATGTAATTATGTGGCTCCAAGGGTAGATTCCGGGAATTGATAATCTAAGAGATGTTTGTACAATGCTTTGTCACCTCCTTTGAAATTCATGTCTTTCCACTACCACCTCAGCAACAATCCTCACATGCAAACTGGTTGAATGTCGTGTAGCAAGGAGTCAGCACAGAGCAAGGGTGTTCTCCTAATGAGCACATTGTGTGTAAGCTCCCCCCAGCGCCTGCTGTCCTGTGTCCCGCCTAGTCGTGGCCTAGAGGGATCCCGGCAGTTTGACAGGTCTTTTTGGTAGCGCTGTGACTCTCAGTAGTGCTTGGAGATTTGGATTTTATTTTGACAAACGAGCGCATGAGAGTTTCCCGAGTTACTAACTTCATACATTGGTATTTTCCTAGGATGCTCAGATGGCTAGCTAAAACAAACTAGCTGTATTAGTATGGTTATCTTACGCTAATTTGTTTTTATGTGTGTAGAAAACTCTTTCAAAATAACATTAATAATAGTTTTATTACTATTGTAAGGTTAAGCATCACAGAAAACCCCACTACAAATGTTTTGGTTTATTGTTTGTTTTTGTAGACAAAATAGTGGAGTGTTTACCTTGAATCACCCTGAAGCTGGTTGGAATATGTTTTTGTGGAAGTCAGCTTTTATGTAAAGCTGAAATTTATATTTCTGGTGCTTGACAATACTATGTCTTTTGCTGTAGTCACTGATGCAGTTGGAGAATTCTAAAGGATTAGTTTTACAAAAACTCTGTTCATAGCGTAGCACGGAACAGCAGTATCACTATTCCTATTTTTAATTAACATCTAAATGAATTTACTAGCATACAGCACTTGAGTCTGTAGCTCTCCAGAAAACCCTGAGGGCCTTTTTGAAATACAGGTACACTTCTTACCTTGCAAGGCTGCAACACTGTAGCTGATCTTAATAAGACATGGCATATTTTTATTCGCGGTTTGGACACTTGGTTCTTATGACCCTTCACATGATTAGGCGTTGTTTGCTGGGAGGGGCAGGACTCTAGGCAGGAGAAATAAGAAGCAAACTCCTTCGTTTTGACACTGTGATAGTTCAGCCCAACATACTGTGCCACAAGTGTGTAAAACTGACACCAGGACAGATCAGGGGAGGCAACAGATACGGGTAGGTAATAGAAGTAAAACAAATGGGTACTCGTGGCCTGGAATGCCGATTGTAGTCTGGATGTGTTGTCTGTATCAGCTTGTTCCTGTCCAAGTCTGGAACAGCAGGAGTGGTATTCAGGTGTGTTCTCTGGATTATCACAAGGGGAAGAAAGTAGGAGCTCAGTCAGTCTCACGTGATGCTGCTTCTGGCAGAGTGTCAGGTAACTTTCATCCCTGATAAGCCTTCCAAAATTCATTGCAAAATTTTTTTGCATTGAAAGCCTTTATTGCTGAAAGAAAATTACTACTTTCTGAGCACTATATCATACTGCAGAGATTTCTTGCTGTGTCCAAAGACATAAGATAGAACTATATCCAGCACTCAGCACTATGTCGTCTAACTTATGCTACTCTTAGTGTTTTCCTGAAGTCCTGTGTGAGCTTATGTTGTTCCAAAGGGCCAGTATACTACAGGCGCGACTTCTTTCCTGCATCTGCAAAGTACCCCTGGAGCAGATGTGTGAGGGAGCCGAGTGGAGCTGCCACAAGCACCCTCCAGGGCTCTGTGCAGCTCTGACTACTCCAGAATTAATGGGCCATCGTCTCTGTGGATGTTGAGACCATTCTGCAAGTGTTCCTTCTAACCCTTAACCTTCCTTTCTTCACTGCCATTTGCAGAGTATGGATGGGGGGAAGGGGGAAAGAATAATTTCTGTATCTCTTAGCACCTCCCTGCCCCTGATCTGCCAGGCTTACAGTGCTCAAGGTAGCTTTGCCCAGTGGTGGAGGATTGACAGCCTTCAGCACAGACACTGGAGTGGGGGAACTCCAAACCTCTGTGCTGAGAGCACTGTACACCTTGAATTATGAAGAACCTTACGCCTTGCAGGAGACAGACAGCAATGTTTCTGAACCATCATCAGTGCTTGTAAATGTGGATTTCTGATTTATTCTGTGACTGAATTTTACTTAGCAGTCTGGACACCTTCTGGAAAGCCGACTCTGCTGCAGAATGTCTGGAAGGCAGAATGGTACTGTTCAACAGGCTGAAATGTCACTGCAGCGAGCCTCTTTGGTGCAGATTCCTGTAATGCTTGCAGCTTTCTTTTTGGCTGGGGGTAGGGAAACTCTTGCCGGAGAACTGATACCCTGCAAGTTAGTGCTTGCTGTCTGCTCGTGTTCTGCATGCTGATGTGATAGGGAGGCAACCCAGGAACCTGATGGAGAGTGAGAGAACTGCTGTAGTTTGGAGAAGAGGGGAGACTCTTGTGAGAATCAACGTGGTCATCCTTCTGTTCTGCTGCTTGTGCCTTATCATTTGTGCCCACATCTACTGGCAGGATAGCAAAGTGGGTAACAGGTTGGCCTTACTCTGGGTCCTCCAGCTAAAATCAGGAATTTGTGTCTTTGCTAGCCAAATTTCGCTGGAGCTGTTTTAGCACCATACTGCATCCACTCTCCAACAAGCTGCTGCAAAGTTAGCTTCCTGCATGGATATGAGAGTTGCACAAATTGCTCATGCAGATAACCTAAATGGTGTCAGTGGTGCACAGAGCTGCCAGAATGAGAAGCTCTTCTCAGCTGTGTCACTCGACAGACTGCATTACGTTGGGAAGGACAGCAAAACAGCCTGGGTCTGTTTGCCTGTCTGTAACACAGGGTAATGTGAAGAGCCTCATGTTGATACTGCTCTGAGACCCCTGGACTGGAAGTGCCAAGGCTTGGCGTTTCACCAGAAGAACTGTCGGGCTCCCAGCGTTGTTCCTGTTTGTTGGGCCTACTGAGACCCCAGTGGGGAAGGATTTTCATCTTTACAGCTGGGAAAACAGAGGCCTAAACAGACTCGAGTGAATGATGCAGAGTCCCACGTGCCCAGCTGTAGCCCAAGAGCTGCTGATGCCCATCACGGAGAGATTTCAAAGCTGAAGAGCTTAAGTAGGGCACTGAAACTCTCCCTGAAAGTGAAGCAGAAGTCTGGGGGACCATTCTTTGGGGCCCCAAACAGTGAGCTGTCAGTAGATCATGGCAGCATCACAGACAGATGCCCTGCTTCTTTAGGGGCTGAGAGTGTAACTGCAGGGAATGAAGAAGTAAGCATAGTCTTGCTTGAAGTCCTGCCTGTAGAAGAGGAACTCCAGCAAAGGCGGTCACTCTCGTGTTTGGTTTTTCTTTCTCTCTTTCAGTCTTCCATCTCCCTGTCTGGCCATTTGTGCTGCCTGCCTGTTTGTTTGTTGGCTGAGTGCCTGCTGAATTATTTACCAGCTTGACTGAATTAAGCAGCAGTGAAAGCAGGGGAGTGAATCCCACCTGGGACTCTTCCATGGAGAGGGGAGTGGAGAATTGGGGTGTGCATGGGGAGTGTTGATACATAATGCTTAATTAAATGTACCAGCCCATTCCAGGCAAAACCTTGTGGGAGAAGAAACTCCTCTATTGCCCTGAGACAGAGCTGAAGAAAGCTGAGCGCATGGCTAACACACCAGCTCGGGTGGCAACATGCCCCATCTCCAAGCTGGGTGGGGGTCCTGCTGCTGGGAGTTGCCTTCAGCCCTTGCAAGTGTCATGTCAGCGTTCTGGGATGTGGCAGGGCTGTCAAGCGGCCATTCCCCTCCACCACATCAGTTGTGTTGTTTGTGGTAGTTGTTGTGCTGTGTGGGGTTAATTGGGTTAATGAACGCATTGTACATTATTAGGGGCTGAATTGGAAATTATGCTAATTATTGTGTCTCCCAAAGTGCCACAGTTACTGAGGCTGTTTGAAAGGACAGAGGTTCTTGTACCACACGCTAAAACAGAGCTGAGTGTCTGCACACCAAAAGACCTCTCTTTATCAAATGGTGGTGCACTGGGTGTTTGATGTGAGCAAATGTCTGGACCATACCAGAAAGAATGTCCAAGCTTAGCACACAGTCCTTAACAGGTCCTTAACAGGTCCTCTCCTGTCTGTGTGTCTCTTGGCTATAAAGTCTTACAGATGGGGAAAATGAGACACAGGTCATTCTGTGGTAGATCTGGTCTGACTACTCGTTCCCTAGCGCACACGTGCTCCAATTTGGTTGCTTTCTCCACGCTAGTTCTCCCTACCCTGTGGTGGACACAGCCTTGTGACTCTGGAATGTGCCCTTATCACGGTTCTTCAGATCATAGCAGTTGGTTGAAATGCCAAAGACTCCCAAGACTCTATTCTCCTTCCCATCACGTTCTGCCTGTGCTGAAAAGCAGCAGTCTTCCCACAGGTCTCTATTTGCCATGATGCGGAAAGCAGATTCTGATTTGTAGATACACCAGTTTGGGGTGCTCTCTAGGTTGCATCACTTTTGTTTGTGATTGATTGTTACTGTCATGCCACTGTAATAATGCCATCCTGGCTCTTCCTACTATGTAGGTCTCCCAATGAAGATAACCCAGGGATGCCTTTGTCCCCTAAAACTGCCTTTGTAACATTGTTTCTGGGTACTGAGCAGTACTATAAAGCAGTAGGGAGCTTGAGAGATGTTCTCTTCCCTGCTTCCATGGGCTCACATGGAACGCTCACGAAGATTACTGCTTGGTGTCAGTGAGAGCAGAACTGAGGTTGAGAACTGGGAAATGCCACGATGTGCTCAAAGTGATCCTTAACGGTGATCTGAAAGGTGCCTGTTCGAAGCAGTGTAGTACCAGTGTGTGGGCTGTACCACCTTTCCGAAAGGCCGGTTGGGTATCTGGTGGTTAACCTGTGCTGGGCGCCATGCTGGTTGCAGTGTCTCCAGTTACTCCTTAGGTGTAGCCATGCTCATGCAGTATAAGTAAAAAATGGGTGTTAGGTCAGACTGCAGAATTTGATGTCTGAGGCCTAAACCAGGAATTGAGGCACCTTTTAAGTCTCTAGACTGTTTCTCTCATATTGCCTTTTCACTGAAACAGTTTTCATCTCGCCCAGTTTAGCAGGGAAAGCCATCTGTCCACTGAGTGACGTGTGAACCTGGGAGTGCTTTAGTTGCCCATGTGCAGTACAGAGCATCTTTCTCTTAGGCCAGCTGACTGAGAACTGGGCCCTGTCAGCCCTTTCTCCCCCATAGGGATATACATGCTTGGGTATATTAGGGGAGACTTAACCGCTCCAGTCAGCCTGCTTGCACTGCTGTCTCCCAGACTTCTGGCTTCTTAAGGCATCTCTCCCCTTCTAGAATGTGGCATGTCAGAAGAGGCAACCAAAGCAGACTAGTCCTTATTGTCTATAGCATTGCTTTACCATGTGAGGTAGAATACTGTCTTCAGAAGGTAGTTAAAGAGGGAGCTGGAAACGTCAAGACATGAGCAGAGCACTGTGCGATCAAAAGCACATGCCTCATGAATTTATCATGAACTAACTCTGTGGGACTTTTGCTACATAAATCAACTGATAACTCACCATGTAAAAGATCATATACAACATTTCACCATTTCCTTTCCATTTCTGCTATATCCCTCTTTCTGAAATTCGCTGTACAATTGATGTGCTCAGGCACACTGCTCTGTTGCAGAACTATGTATATGGCACATTGAGGTAACGGATTTTTCTTGAATAACCTATGCAAGTACTCTCATGTTTTGCATCAACACTAAGTGATTTTTATTGCATAAAGCAAGGAGTTTAAAAGAGTAAATGACCCTTTCTGGTTTTATTCCAGATGGGGGTCGTGTCTGGGTTACTGCCCTACCTTTTCCAATAAGTTAATTCCCACTCTTAGAATTGTAATGGCTGCATTGAGCTGTGCTCCCCTCTATGATGATTACTTACAGAAAAGAAAAAGTGCTTTTTTACTGGACTCCAGCATTCCTCCTCATGCCTTGCCAGCGTTTTGTGCGGGTGCCTATACTTTGCACTTGCTGTGAAAACTGAGGCATCATGTCTGAAACTGCTGCTGGCATGAGCCTACATGTCACATTCTAAGGCTCTGCAGCAACATTTGAGTCAACCGGTTCTATACTGTCCTCGTGTCTACAACTAATNTAATNTNTTTCTTTAATAAGAAAACTGAACTGTCTTGGATCGTCAGCAGATGTTATCTACCTAGATTTAAGCAAAGCACTTTATAAGGTATCTCATGGGAATATTACACTCTCAGAGAAAACAGGGATTAGCACATGGCTTGTACAGTAGAAGAGGGGCTAGCCATGGGAGACTGGACAGGAAGGAATGTCATAAGGGTGGAATTCTGCCAGTGCAAGGTTGCTGTATTTACAAATGTTAATTCTACTACTTATGTACAGAATCACTGGACAATATTAGGATTCTGCAGAAGCATCTGTATATACAAACGTATCAGAGGAACTGAGGGCCCCTCTTCCTTTGCCTTTGTACCCATTGGACCGTACTTGCCTGTTCTAGTCTCTGCAAGAGGAAGTGACCCTTTCTGGTGCTGCCATCCCCTGCTGTGTTTCAGAGAGATTTACTGCTCTGTGCTCACTGGCTGTATTTGGGAGCTGGTATAAAAGCAAATACTGAAGGGATGCATACGTCAGCAAAATTTGTTCTCCCTGATTACTCAAGTTAGGCCAGGGATGGGCTTTCTGTCAAAGGAAGGATTGTATGTCTGGATCTGTCTTCCTCAGGAGAGGTCAGAATTTCCCCTAAGTCTGCCCCTGTCCACATATCTGAGCTTGGAAGGAGCAGGGGATACTCCTACCTAGCGAGTCAAAGGAGAGACAACATTCCTGGCTGATACCAATGTTGAAGGAAGATCTTCTTTCTATGGCAGGTATAACCACGCAGATAGCTGTGTGTGAGCATCAGGGTCATACTGCCTCAGACTTGTAATACCCAGTGCAGCTGCCACTGCTCTACAATGGCAAAGTAAAGGTCATTTCCCTGCTTGGCAGAGAGGTAATGAAAGAGACACACCTGAGGGAGCAGGTACTTGGGCAGAATGACTGAGAGCCCCAGACAGTACAAGAGGGAGAGATTCAGAGATGACAAGGGAGAAGAGATCATACGGGACTGGAAGAGAGGAAGGAAGGTATCCAGAATAAAATGAAAACAAGGGGTGGAGTACTGTGGGAGGGTACAGAGAGGGACTTACCTTGGCAGCAGTCTGGGGAGGATGTTTTTCTTTTCCCTTTTTCTTTCCCAACCTCTACCCTATCTCGTCTTTCACACGTAGATATCTTAACCAGCTTCCTCCACGGCAAGTCAGTCCAGCACACATTCTGCACTGCTCAGCTCTTGGCATCTGGTCAATCTGTGCTGTTTCTTTTTGTTGAGATGCTCTTCTCCCTTTTCTGTTTTCCCGTGTCAGAGTTTGATATCAAGAACAAACCTTTGGATCTGTCCCACCAGCAGGAGGTGGTGTGTTAACAGAAGAAGTGAAGGGAGCCATCCATGCCTAGCACTGCGGAGTCCATTCCTCTCCCGCCTGTTTGCTAAAGAGGTGTTTTGGTTTAACTGTAGCTTATTGGATTATGTGATTATGGCATTTGAATTCTTTATTAGATCTTTTCTATCTTGGTCCCTGGAGTTGAGAGGGACTTGTTTTCTGGCCTTTGATGTGTTTGAAAAGTCAGGCTATTTGTATCACTGCTCCTTTGCTTTGATGCTCTGACTCCTTCTCTGGGGAGCATTCTGACGTGCAGAGCTCAGCTTTGTGTGTGTCTGCTACACGGGATGTCTTTGTGGTTTCTTTTTGTACCAGGCACAAATCACCCCTCCTGCCCCCTTCTTTGCAAATTGTCATGAAAGCAGGCTATTGCTGATCAGTTATTTTGGAAAACTTCTGTTTGCTGAAAGCTGTACAGAAAATTCAGTGTTTTACAGGAGAGACAGTACCTTTGCTTGGAGGGGATGGGTGGCATGGCAGGGTGGCATTGTAGCAATGCTCTCATTTCCCCTCAGCTGCTTTCTCCTGTGTCTAGAAAAAATCTTATTGTTATAGTTCACTTGTCAAAAGAATATTCCTCACATTCTTCTGTATCTGCTCTTTCCTGATGATTTTGACTAAGCTGCCAGGAGAGGACTCCTCCTAACCCCATAGCTGGAAGTGAGAAGCTTCTACTCCAGTGCTTTGCCACAAAGCAGCACCCTGTGAGCAGAATATCAGAGAAGAGAAATTTGCTTAGCCTGCAAGAAAAGGTCAGGCCCAGCCCGGTAAACCCTGCCAAGAAGGGTCAGTGTGGTGAACCAACTTACGCTTCATTTGTCACCTGTCAGTGCTGGGCGCAATACACTTAATAGCACGGTAGTGGAAAGGACAAAGGGGATTTCTGATGGGGAGAAGTGAGGTAAGCCGTAATTAACTAGAATGCTCAAGGAAAAACTCCATCTTGGAGCTGCTGAGTTTCTCTTGTGAGCTCAGATGTTTTCACACGCACTCCTAACACACAGCGCAGCCCCCCCCGCAAGCCCTAACACCCGTCCATGGTTGCAGTCTCCACGGTGTGCTGTAGTGGGAAATGGGACCAAATAAAGGCATGGCTGAACCTTTGTGGACATCGGCAGCGAATGCAGTATGAAGATCTGTGAGGCTGAGCATTCCTGCTGGTGCAGAGCACAGGAGAAGTCTGAGGTGTTGACTGAGAGAGCAGAGAAGAGTCTCTCATGCTTATGTTAATTCTGTAATTAACCTCCCCACCCAGCGTGGGTGAAAAAGGGTCTCGTTGGCCCCGAGGAGGGCAGTGGTGGTGTTAATGGTCACTTCAGCAACAAGAAACAAGGGGTTCTCCCCCCACCCCGCCTTTCCCTGTGCAATGAGCTAGTGCCTGTGTCTGTAGTGGCTGGTTTGTGTGTAACCTCTCCTGCATGAATGGCTACTGCCACGTTCCTGCTTTTCCCAACACAGAACATGCATGTTTTCTCCTTTTCTTCCTGAGCAGTTTCCAGCCAGTGCCATGTCCCTGTATAACATACCCGCTTGCACTCCATGGCACAGGCTGCTTCAATGTTGAAGCATATGCTAGTTGGAAACAAGCAATTCGGTGACCTCCTTTTCTCCCGAGGCATAGTTTGGAAATAGCTTTGCAGGGGCTGCCAGTGCCCAAGCAGTGATTCGGTTCCCACATCCTGCTCGTCCTATGTGAGAGTCGAGTCACTCTTGTTTTGCACGGCAACAACTGGCAGAGCAGGCTGTGAGCACTGAGCCTGCGTTCTACCTCACTCCCAAGACTTGTAGCTTAAGTGAGCCTGAACTAGTTTTAAAGGAAACTTTCCAAGTGTCATTAACAACAAAGTCATAATGGCAGCCTCTGACACAGCTGGAAAAAAACATCTGCAAACATTTGGAACAGGTAACAGTTTGATGAGGGCAGTGTTGTATCAGGCTGCACATGGCTCTTGGGGATAAAAAGCCATAGCTGGTGGGGTTAGCACGACCTCTGGTTTGGCTTGGCAGCAGGTTGTCTTCAGGAAATATTGGTAAATCATGGTAGCTCCTTGCTTCTCGAGAGTGTCAGGATGTAGGATACCAAATGAAAAGATAATTTACTTGGGAAATGTGGCACTACTTTTCATGGAATTTTCTTCTTGAATTTGCTCATTATTCAGAAGTTGTAGTTTTGTGCCATTTTGGACAGTGGGGAAAGGGCTTTTGGGTTATCATAGGCTATCTTTTAAATAGCTGCCTGCACTTGGAAACTGTGGTCACAGTTTGTGGTTAAATGACTAATGTTTTACATTCCCTAACCTGGAAAATAGTTGTGGTTCAGATTTTGCTGGAATTAGTTTTGTTGTTCTGTTTCTGTAAGGGCTTAGGCAAGTGTCTTTCTGCTGATGCAGACAGTCATGGAAAGCATCTTTTGAAGCTTCATTCACAGAAATTATGGCAAGAGCACAGCAATGATGAAAAGAGTGGTTCCCGTATCCAAATAAATATTTGTGATGTTTCTTTTGCTACATTTGCTCTGAGAAATGTGTGTATGCTTAGGATATCACGTTTTTATGTTCCTGCTATTTTGGCTTGATATCTGTGTGGTGAGAGGGAGACTCTAAGTGAGGATCACAGAGTGTTGTGAATGCAGCAAAAAGACTGTGTTGTGTTCAGCATCCTCTCCACCTACCACCCCAGGACTGCCATTATCTCAACAACAATTTAATTTATTATTTATCATTTTAATTGAAATGCCAGATGAAGTAGGTTTTACAGATCAAGCTATTTTTCTGATCGCTGTGGAGCCGTTGAACAACACTGCAGTTGCCCCGTACATGATGCTATTATTTTTGATAGCCACAGGTCATCTTTTATCTCCTCTCCTAATAAGGCACACTTCTCACTTGAAGCAGGCACACTCAGAGCATGGAGCACCTCCTAAATACAAAAAAACAAAGCAGAGCTTCAGTGCTGCAGCTATGGCTCACGGTGTCCTCTGGACCTCTGTGGTGTGGTTTGGCAGAGCAGTCCAAACTGCTTCTAGGCAAGACGTCCACCGGACAGACTCTGGTTTTATGGGCCTCTCATTTTAATTTTATCAGATACACTTTATGCAGAGTAAATAATGTCGAAAGACCTTGGTGGAACGACCATGGCAGAAGTTCTGTATCTGCACAGTAAGCCTATGTGTCGGAGACGCTGAGTCAGGGTTTACCAAGAAGACTTTTCAGGGTTTGCAAAGAGGGGGAGGGGGCTTGCTTTTTCACGTTTAGTTAAAGGGGCGAACTCGGTTTACATATTTTCTTCTAGTTTCAAATCTGACTTAAGGCTACCTAAGAAAACAGCAAATATTCTTCCTCTTCCCCACCATCACCTTTAAGTTTACTGTAAGTACCTGGTAATACTTCAGGCAACCACTTTGTGACTCAGTATATCAATCATCATGGACTGATCCATGAGGAGGCTTGTCTGTGGGATGTCCAATGGACCTCAATTTGAGCATGCTTGGGATTGGAGCAAGGAGATGTGTGTCTACCAGCAAAACAGGGGAATACCAGGATTCAAAACTTGGTCTGTATGCCACTTTAGTATCTGCATAAATTATATTGGCAAGGAGTAGGGTTCTTTGTCAGCAGCACTGGGACAGCCTCTAGGCTATATAAAATTATGCGGGTATGAGGTCATATTAACAAATGCAGGTGTTAATTTATTAACATTATTCTCTTCCCCTAAAGAAAATGCTTGCATCACAGTTAGATTAGAGGCAAACATTGTCTTCCAGATTCAGCTGTGCTAGTAAAAGATGTTACTGTCACCAGCTGACGTTACACTGATCACTGGAAGAGCCCCAGGCAAAGCTGAGTGTCAGTCTTAAGCAGTTCTAGTTGTTGGCCACAGCAAACCTGTTGGCTCTGCCTGAAGAAAATCAGGGAGTGCTCACGAGAAGTGTTCCTTTGGCAAATCGGTAGAAACGCGACCTCTGTAAGGAGAACTGAAGAGATGGGAGGAGTAAGCAAGCAGCTGTGGGAGGTAAGCGCTGTTTCTGGAGGGTGATAACTGGCCTTGTCCTTAAACACCTTTGCACCACTGGAGTGACAGCAGAAAACCGTCTGCACGTAGACACATCTTTTGTTATTGCCTATAGAGGAAAGTTTCAGCAAATCTTAGATGACTTCTTCAGCAGTCATAAAGAAGCAACCTAGGGTAGGTACCACTTTTATATAATTGTGAAGGTGCCTGCCCAAGGTTATGTGAAATCAGTGGCAGTGACAGACCTAAAAACAACATAGGAGTCCTGGCTTTTTAGCTGTCTTCACTAACCATTAGATGATACTTCCTCCAGATGTTTCAATAAGGCATGCTATAAAAAGTTCTTGACGTTGCTGTTGCAATTCCTCATTTCTAAAGGGCTGCCTGCCTTTATGTTTTTAATATCATTGCTTTGAAGCACTATAGCTAGAAGTGACAGTGCCAGAAATAATAATAACAATAATAATCTGCATAGCACAACAGGCGTTTTACCAGCGTGTAGGAAGACAAAGGTCTCTGTGTGTTTTGTATTAGCACACTGAAAAAGTCTTATTGAGCCTATCTGGAATGCATAGGTGGAAACCTTAACCCCTCATATGCTGAGAAGAAAATTGTATGCAGACCTGAGAACTGAATTAAATGAATTAAAGGCACATAAGCTTCATTCCTTTGGCAGTGGGAGGTCTTTCTAGACCATGTGCCTTGACAGCATTGTTCAAGCTTATGTATTTAATATCCATGTGACACCAGAGTAGTTAATTTCAAGTATTTTTCCAGTTTCTTCAGTCATATTTAATTATTCTTTACCATAGACCAGAAAGACAGAGGAAAGGCAAAAGCTAACCCAAACCTTAAATTTTTTTTTTCCTCCATCCTTATTTCTGCCATGGCCCATGTTCAAAACCTGAACAATAAAGCAGCTGTGACATAGGGGAATTGTCCAAAAAGGACGATGTCTGAAGGTTTATGATTAGGTTTTATATTCCTTCTGTCTACAGAGCAGCACTTCCTGAATGTTTCTGTGGTGGGAAAAGCATCCCAGCCATTTCCCCTTGTGGATGATGGTGTAATTAGAGCTGTAAAGAAAGAACCCATGACACTAAAAGGCTATAAGTGCTGCAGATTTAGGACAACAGGTTTCTATGGAAACTGAAGTGAAAATAGGACCTTAAATGGGTGAATAACAATAATATAGAGTTCTCAGTTTGGATCGGTCTGTAAGCTGCACTGAAATACAGCCTGCCTTTCTGGCAGTTATTTGCATAACCTTTTCCATGGTGCTCTCAATGAAACCTTGCCCCTCAGTCTCTTAATTTCTATACAGGAACATTCTTTCCTTAAAAAAGAAAGGTGAGGAATTTCCAATGGATGGCATGCACCGATTTATAGATGTTATCAAAACAGTTTGAGCTTAACATAGAGAAATATGCAACATAATAATGGCATCCATTGTCATCACTGGTACTACTGTGTTGGAGTCCTTGGTAGTAGCTGAAAACTTTCCTGCATCAGATGGAATATGAAGTCTTTTTATATTCTGGTTCAGTGATGGTGCACTGGAAAGACGGGGCAATGCCAGTGATACCTTTGCGATACCTCTGTGTAATTCACTGCGTGCTGTGCTTGCCAGTTCTTGATAGGTAATAGTCTCCTGAAATGCTGCTGGAATGTTTTGAGGTCTGAGACTAGTTCTCATGTCTGCTGTGGGAGATCCTTTCCTTCGACTCTCCAGTTTCTGAGGAAATTGGGAACGGTCTCTTACTGGCAGCAAACCTTTCCAGGATTTTCAGTAGAATGTGGTGTCTTGCGTTGGCTGTGCCATGCTTTGAGCAACATCTGAAAATGCCACTGCTAGAAATGCTCCAGGAAAGAACAAAGGGGGGCTTGGCATTCTTTGCACTGTGATTTTTTGTATTGAGCATTTAACAACAGTGGAAGAAATGAAACTGCAGCGAGGGAAAATTGAACTGCTAGTGAGAGAAATACCCATATGGCTCCTGTTTGCCTCTGTAGAAACAGCCCTGCAAACTTTGTAGTAATAAATATACTAACTCAGGGATATTTAGGAGAAAATTATTGTTGATGACAGGCTTCTCTGCAACTAACCTGTATAGGCTAAATATGTAGAAATATATATGTGGAATTATTACTGAAATCTGCAGCAACCGAACTGGGACACATCTGTACAGTAATTGACCCTAAGAGCCTATCATCCCCCTGGCACTCTGAATGGTTCACATTCTCTACAGCCTGAAACATGAATTAATTTTGCAAGCAGTGGGCTAAAAGTCGCCTAGGCTGCAATTTAACTCTTTGCAAACCATCCCAGAAGAATAGCCAGCCTCATAGCATGCTGGGTCTCTGTCCCTGCCTCCACTGGTGCAGAAACACTGTTCCAAATGGGAACTGCTTAAACCAGTTGGTTGCCAGTCACAGAGTCTGAGTCAAGATCCTGGTTTTTGGGAGTGTAGTCTACAGCAACACTGTGTGTCCAAATGCTGATGTGTCCTACTATTTGAGTTTTAGTGAAATAATACAGGCTCCCCTGACTCTCCAGGTTTACATTGCTGTAAATGAGAGAGAAACCGCTTCTCAGTGCGTGTGTGCAGAATCTCGCATTGCATGGCAAGCCAGGCAGATTCATGATTCTGGCTGCTCTGCTTGTGCAGACTCAGGGCAACATCCAGATGCTGACGCGCTGGCTCCAGACAGCCTCCCCACAGAATAAATGCTGTTAAATTCTTGATCTGATTGGCAGCCCTGGGAATTCAATTCAAGTCCCTGGGGAGAGGCAGGAGAGCGTTTCTTTTCTCTGTGGCTATTGTCATGAAAATGAATAAATCCCCCTCCCTCCCCCCTCCCCATCCTCAGGTTGTCACTGGCCTGGATTAATTCTGTGTACGTGTTTCGTATTCCTACCCTAGCTGCTTCTGGAGGAGGGCATTGCCCAATTCTGTGTTCGAATGCCAAGCAAATCCAACCAACTTGGTAGGTGTAAATGGAGGAAGGGAAGACAAGTGACCTGGCTGAGGCTGCTCCAGCCTGGCGGCTCGGCTCTGGGAGTGCCTGGTGCCCCGGCTGTGGGTCCCCAGTAAAGAGAGGCTCATCGGGGCCCGGGGGAGCGAGGCCAGTCGCACTGTCCGCTTCCTTCTGCACATCTCATCGTCACTGTTTCTTGATGATTGGCCCATAGATTCGCCCATTCTTCTAGGCAAATGTCAGTTACTCACGGCTGGGCTGGGGCCTAGGGTGCTTCCCTTGTCTGCCTCCTGTTCATCTGTGGGACATCCAACCTGGGACGTTAGCTCACGGCACTGACCGGTGAAGAGCGCAAGCCCCCGTGCCGCAGCGTGCGTTAGGTCAGGCACAGCTGAACTGGCGGTGCAGAGCAGCCGGGACCCAGCGCAGGGGCTGGGCTGCAGCGTTCGCCGGGTGCCGTGGGGATGCTGCGCTGCGGCTGCTGCGCTGCGGCCAGGGAGCCAGCCTGCAGCGAGGGGAGCAGGGGCTGCAGGGGCCAGCCCTGACGCGCCCGGCCGAGGAGAGCCGGCACAGCCTTGGTTTGGGCAGAGCCTTTGAGCGCAGTTAAACTTCAGGCTCAAGGAAGAGCTTGCAGGGGAAAAATAGAAAATGGAAAAAAAGATTTTTGCATTGAATTTTTATTCACTGAAACTTTCTGCTCTGTCGCTTCTGTTTTGAAGGGAGAAACGAAAATAGAAATGTAGTTTTTTGGGAAGAAACTTTTTAGTTTTGCAAATGCTTTTTTTTAAAGATCTGGTTTATGGTTTGTGAAATGAAATATTTTAACAGAAATTTAAGTCCCCCAGAATTTTATTTAAACAGCCAATATTTCTTAACTAGCTTTATTTATGTGTTTAATATTACTTACATGCTTAAGCATCTTGCTGAATCTGAACTTTAAAAGATAAACCTTTTCTTATCGTAGCTATAATCTGGCAAATTTTAAGTTATGTGGGATATTAACTTTAACAGGTATATGCTCTCTCTTTTATCTCATAATTATAGGTCTTTAAAGACCTTTTTTTAAAAAGTATGTGTAATTATTATATAGATCAGAGTTTCTACCTTTAAATGTCAGGTATTTGCATAAAAATTTACATATATTAATGCTAATCAGGGCCATAGGAAGAGAAACAGAATTTCACTAAACTCATTGCTCTGAATTAGGACTCCCAGTATCAAGAGGTCGGGCTGAAAAATACAGATCTTGGCACCAGCTGTATTCCCCAAATTGTTGCACAACTGCAAAACAGTCTGATGTTTCTGTTGGTCATCATCCTGCCAGGCTGGTCAGGGGTGCTGACACGCATGTTGCTGTTGCTGTGCTGGAGTGTTAACACCTTGTTGAGCTGAATCAGAAACTTGCACCTCTTTTTAGTGCAATTGATTTAGTGCTTTATGATCTGCGGTGTGGAGGCTCCCAGAGGCTCTTCTGAGAGCGCTGGAGGAAAGTGACCCTGTTGTCAGTGTAGTTAGATTTGCTATACAAAGCCTAGGACAGCCACTGGGAAATTTTTAGGATCTGCAGCCTGGAAAAGTTTGGCAACTGTTGATTTAGACTGTCAGCAGCCTCAGCAGCCAGTGCTGCTCCTAGTTAAGATCTGGACATTTCTTCTCCAGTCTTTACCTAGGGTTCTGGGTTCATTCTGTGTCGTTCTGTGTTCAAAAAAGCATTATAAAAGTGTTCTGAGAGAAGTGATTATTGTTAGAAATATGAGGCAGCTTCCACACGAAAAGAGATTGTTTAGGTTGAGAGGGGGGTAATAATCGATAGTTATTCTAGAGCCATGTGAAGTGAGCACTAGTACAATGATGGTTAGGAACTTCCCTTTCTGCATTTTACAGTAGAAGAGGAAGGAGATTTTAATAACTTTGAAAAGCAACATTTTAAAAACGGCTAAAGAAAATGTTCTGTCACATGCTGCAGAACGTCTTGCCAAAAGGTAGCAGTGGGCCAGGAGTTCAGCAGGATCCAAAGAGGAGATTTTTTGAAGAGGAGAATTTTCCAAGGCAGAAGAAACAAGCTGGGCATTGAACTTCTTGTGGAAATTAATTGAATACTAAACCCGCATTCATGATCTTGAGACCAGCTACTCAACAGCTGAATTAAAAAGGATAAAGTAAAATAAGGTGGTAAAGCTGCAGGAACCCTGTATGTCAAGGCATAAACCTCTGGCTTGTGCCCTGTAGGAAGGAGCTTTCCCTCTGGGCAGATTGTTCTGTAATTTGCCTGCTGTGAAGCTCCCCACATTTACATCTTTGCAAGGGATTGTTTGACAAAAAGGAAAACAAGCTAAAAAAATCCGGTTTAGGAAGCACTGAAGTCCCAGAGTGGATGAAATCCTGAGCCACTGGACAGAATTTCCGTCATTCCGAAGCGGGAGAAGGTGCTGCCGTTCACGTGGGCAGAGCTGTGTTGCCTGCTGCCGTCCCACCTGGTGCTCTCCTGAGCTGGATTTGGAAAGGGGAAGGAAAACTGAGGTGCTTGAAGGGGAAAGTACTGTTCTGAACTTGTTTGGATGTTGACGTTAATTTGCCTTGTTTTGTGATGAATACTTGAGTATCTGGAAGGTTTTCTTCTCCAATAGTAAGTGCAACAAATCTGCACTGGCCCAGAGCAGCCTTCCCCAGCACCTATATCTCTTACAGAAGGATTTATTTCAAAGCACAAGCCTCCTGCATACAAGCTAAATGATCATATTGTCATTTAGGAAGTAATTAATTTATGATAAGCAAGGGCTGAAAAGGAGACAGTTACAATGGAGGCACTGTAGCCATGTGGTATAAGCGTTTAGGTGCAGCGCTTGTATCTGTAGATAAACAGTGATGCTAGAAGAGTATTGTTCTGTCTGTATAACGTGAGAATGGCACATATACAGGCGAGTATATGGAAGGAAACTGTGCTGTTTTCTTTGGGATCTGTCTTTGTGCTATTTTAAGATGGCATCATTTTCCAATAGTGATAGTGGCACACTTGCTGTGGTTTATAGACCTTTAACTCAGCAGTGGTCCAGGATGGAAAAAGAGCCCACCTACCTGCATGAAAATCATCCCCCTGCATCTTGCTTGCAGTTTGAATACTAGAAAAGCAGGGCTTTTAAAGCCAAATTAATATGCAAAAGCTAAGCTATATCCAGTTGTGAGACATCTAAGGCAATTTTAGTGTCAGTCTGTGGGATTATCATTTGACCGTGGCATAGAATAGCTTTAAAGTATGTTCTGATTGAACACGTGCTGCTGCCATCTTTGTACTGGTATGGCCACAGTCAGGATCCACAGGCATCTAGAGTAGAGCTTAGTGTTCCTTTTTTTTTATGGCTTTGATTTTTTTCCCTCTGAGTCATAGTGGAAAAAAGACTAGAATTTTTTGATAAATTATTTTTTTGTGGAAAAGGGCAGGAAAGCGTTAGCTTTTGCAATCTATAGTCATTTAAAAAAAAAAGTGTTTTGGTACAGATGAGACCTATGTATGTTCAAGGAACATTTCAGAAAGCTCAGTGCATAATATTACTGGAAAGGGGCACGAGAGGTAGAAGAATGCATTCCACAACTTCCATTCATATTAGCAGATCTGATTCTCCAGCTGTGGGTACCAGTATAATCTGGAACAACCCTGACTGTTCAGCAAGGCAGAAGAAGAGAGCGTGCCATCATGCTCATACCTTAGATGAGAAGGGCAGAATTGGGCCCAGCGAATGCTGAGAGTCAGGCAGAATAAAGCTGGTGGTATATTGCAGGGACGGTATCTTGAGTTTGCTGCTTCTGTTGACGCGTCTGGCTCGTTTGTGCAATATAGTGCAGAGGTTCTGTGCATGTTTTATTGCTAGAGAGGACAGTGCATGCCTTGGATATAAGCATTAATTGTTTTTACTGCCCAGTGTTTGATCGTTATAGTAATTCACTAGATGCAGAGCAGTTAGTGCAGGTTACACTGGTGGCATCTGAACAGATTACTAGGACCTGCGGTTTGCTGCAGGGCAGTAACCCATGTGATGGAGATTAGGGGTCAAATTCTGCTCTCCTTTGTACTGCTGTAAATGTCAATAATCCAACTGATTTTATCAAAGTAACTCTGGATTTAAACTGGTGTGATTAAGGGCATCTGACCTTATTGTTTTGTTAAGTTTTTTTAATACATGCAGTACTGTACAGCAGCAGTCTTTGTAATGGGTAGGAGAGGAATCAATAGAAGAGATTCCAATATGTTGCTGAGATTTTTGAAGGTTTCTGCTGTAATGTGAGCCTTCCATTAACTTCAGTGGTCCCATGTTTAAGTGTCTGAAAATCTCAGCCATACAGTGTAAAATAGAAATGATGTTATAATGCAGTTTTGTGCAACATCCTCCAAAGAAAATGCCCTCATTTCAGACTGAGCTGGGAGGAAGAGCAGTGTGCTGCAGGATGGTGCAGAGACAACATGATGCACAAGACGAGTAACACTGATTATGCAAGATGAACAGGCAAATGAACGCAAGTAACGTAAGTGCTTACTCATGGATTTAGTACTTGATCTTATTACCACCAAAGCCTGTAACAAAACTTCCCCGGCTGTAGGGAGAGGAGAATCGCACCTTGCCGTTACACCACTGCAGCACAGCTGTCTCGTATGTGCTGCAGAGAGAACAGCGCATCGTAATGCAGATTACATTGGTTTGCTGCAGCGTCGGGGAGTCTCCAGGTGCTGTGTGCTCTGTGATAGAAATGTCACTTAGCCTGCCTGCTTTTATAAATATGCATAGTTGTTTTAACACTACTTTTGTTAAATTCACAGCTGCTAAAACAGCTCTGAGTAGCAGGGGCAAGCCAGCTTCACCTGCAGCCACCCTGACAGGCTGCCGGGTTTTGATGCTTGTTCCTCCGAGGAAGACCAGCAACTTTGTTCTCGCACCTCCCGCCTGGCCATGTGGTTCCCTTGCCCAGTAGCTGTTGCAGGGAGGCTCATGGTAGGGGTGTGGGACAGACAGATTTTTTCTGCCAGTGCAAGGGCAAGCAACCTTTGCCCACTGTTGCCCTGCAGCACTGCTACGTGCTTTGCCTCACTGAGTGGAAGGAGCCAGGGGCTAATGCCTCTCTTGGCCCTGTAAATGGGCACCATCGCTGTCAGTGTGGGTGGCTGCGCGCGAGGCTGGGGCTCAGAGGAAAGAGCAAAGCCCTCTGCTAAACCTGGGTGCAGGGTCTTGTCACCTGCCTAGAGCCAATTCTGCACGTGGGTTGTGCGTGTCTGGCTGCATCCTGCTTGGGGTCTGTTTGCAGTGTGGGTAGGCCAGGGTGGTCAGCAGCCATTGACTTACCAATGATCCCATAAATAAAGCATCTGCCAGAGTTTAAATGGATGGCTACTGGGCCCTGTCTCTGACCGCTTCAGGGCAGAGTCTTTGTTTGAGCCTTGTGATCTTTTGGTCTTTGGATTCCAGGGTTGGATCAGCTGCTGATTCTTCCTGGCAACCTGGTACTCCCATAGGTAACCAGCTATCGAAACGACAGGCACAAACCTGATAACTGATGCTTATTTTCTCCTGTTGCCTCGTACAGGAGATCTTGCCCCCTTTTCTCATTTGCTAGAGGCACTACTGGACAAAACACAGGCTGAACTGGTTGGAGAAAACAGTGCAGGCAAGCAGTGACGGTACAGTCTTACCCTTGTGCTCTGCAAGGCAAAACATGGATAAGGCAGTGGCAGTGTGGTGTCTTGGTGAAACCCTGAGCTAGTACACAAGAGGCTCGAGCTCTTTCCCAGCCCTGTTTCTGGTCTGTTCTATTGCCTTCAGCTCCTCAACTGCATGCCTTGTCCCCCACCTGGCTGGTGAAATTTTAAGATTTCAGATCCAAGGACTGTTGTATCTTAGTGTGGCACCTAACAAGATAGGCAGGACTTTAGGCTTTGGCTGGAGTTTTTAAGCTATGTGCAAATGTGATCCGTGTTTGGTGCCCTGTCCGGTTTGGTTTATACAACACCATAGCCTGTCTGGTTAGGAGTCCAAATGTCTTGCAGTGCCAAGCGTGGCAGCAGGTGGTTCTTGAACATGGCTGTGGGTGTCATCATACAAGCAGTGAGCAGGTCCCACAGATGAACACTGCAGAAAGGGTCCCTTCACTCTTGGGGTGTAGAGAAATGTAGTAAATGCTTAAAATGAAAAATGTTCTTATTTTTTTTTCATTGCATTGTCTCCTTTTCTGTCTCCTCCTTCTGTTCCACTCATCTTTTGTGCCTGTCATTAACTGAGAGTATAATCAGTTCAGAGCAGTTGTTGCTTAAATATGAGTAGACATAAATGTTTGTAGAATTTCTATCATAATGGACAAGACATTGCTACTTTTATAGACAATATTAGTTAATGGAAAGAAGAAAAATAACCTTTTACTCTTTTGTCTCATCTCTGCATTATCTCTGAATCTGGACTGTGGTCTGCTTAAAAATTATCAGCAGATAGATTACAGGATCTGTCCTTTCTGGTCTGTGTCCCTCTGAGAGTGATGGGGTCGCAGTCTTGTAGTACTTAGACTGGAGGATCTTTTATTAATGGAATTGATGGCACGAGTAGTAAAGAGTCAGAGTTGAACAAGTGGCTGAATTTGCCTCACTGGCTTGTCATCTTTTTGGTCTGAAAACTGATTGTGTTTACACTGTGATTTCTGAAAGACAGCTACGTGGAGCCCGTATTATTGATTTTAATTAACTGTCTCAGCAGAAGCAGCCTCCAAGGGAAGAGTTGAGGCTGTAACTTCATGGAGAAGAAGCTGTTGTGTTGTGCAATGGCAGTGGTGAGTGTGCCAAGGCTGACTTAGCTTGAAGGTCTGAGAAGTTTCTGTTACCAGTTCCCCCATCCATGAAAAGAAAATCTCATTCATCGTTCTAGTACTCAGTTCTACCCTCTGTACGTTAAAGGGATTTAACTTACAACATTCAGAGTAGGAATTCTGAAAGAGTCGGACTGATTTACTTCCTTGACTGTCCATCATACCAACCTGACTAGCAGCTGTGTACTGACCTACTACTAGGACTGCTAGCCCTGAGTGCATTAGTTTATTTCCCAGTTTTCTGCCCTCAAGAACTAGACTCTGTATTAGGCATGGGAGGTTAGAAGATCTGTGTGAGTGTTAAATGGATTTAAGTAGCTTTGACACAGCCAGAATCACTGCTTCTCAGCTGTCATTATTACTGTAACAACTTAATTATTTGATTTCCAGTTACTATTGTATTCTTGTTGTAGGCTCTGTGTAAATATACAAAAAATGATGGCCTCTGCCCTGAAGCTGTAGCAGTCTTGAGTACAAAACAAGAGCCAGCAGACTGATGCAATGAACGCCTATTACCAAACAATTAAAAGTACTAAGCAACAGCTGGGTTTTAGCCTCAGGTCCTCATGACTGTCAGGTGCTGGTCTTGTGGTTATGCCTGGATGCGATGGGGCAGGCTTGCTTGTGTATGATTTATGCAAGTATATATACTTTGTTTTGTGTTTAAACAATGTAAAACATTGTTTTAGTGCACAGCTTGAATGAGACAAGAAGCCTGAGCTGACTGTTTTGGGGACTGTCCTGTGCCAGGTAGAGCTGAACGGCTGCTGACAAAAGCCGCTGATGGATAGTTGGCGGTTTTCATTGCCCCGTCCCAGTTTTGCTGCAGAATCTGATACGAGTTATCAAATTATCATCCCCAGGATATCTCTGCCTTCCTCTGTTGGCTTCCCCTGGGTACTGCGACCAACACAGTTTAGTTCATAGAAGTGCTGGGAAAAGGAGACTTTGTAGATACTTACATTAGCTATGGGCATATGCAAGTATTCATATTGAAATAGTCAATAGCTACTATGAAGGCTGGTTTTCGTTCTGGGAGGTATGTAGTCAAGCAGCAAATCCAGAAACAGAATCTAGACAATTAGTCACACTGGACAGATAATGAACTCCAACAAAGAACACTCAAAGTCAACAGTTGTGGCAAGTTTTTAGCAAATACTGCAGATAAGTAAGGTATTCCAGGAAGTATTGCAAGTATTGTGGTGTGTAGTATGTTTGCTTAAACCATCAGATAAGTCTGTGTTACACTGTTAAAACAGTGTTTTGAAGTATCTATTGCTGGGGTTTTTTTAAGATAGCTTGACTGAGGCTTGGCTTGAAATTTTAATGATTTAATAAATTGTGGTTAGGCAATATAACTTTTTGCTGGTATGGTTGCAGTGGTAAAAAGTCATGGCACAAAGGCAGGTATAGTGGTATATAGGTTATTAGGAGGCCGTATCCCGAGCCAGGCAGGAGGAGGTGAAGGTACTGTCTGAGCTCAGGAGGAGCCGGGAGGCATTGCCTTGTGGGGAGGCACGACTTGCCCATCAGCTGCTCCCAGCGGGCTCGGCTCCAGCCCCTGGCTCTGACTTCTGCAGCTCCTGGGTGGTGTTCTGCTTGGGGGTGAAACAGCAGCCCCTGCGAGGTCCTTCCAGGCATTTACCCTGTGGCTCTCTGCCTAAAAAGGAGAGATGCAGCATGGTGGTGTTGCAGAGGAGGAGAAAAGAAGGGTAACATGCCTCTGCGTATCACTGCGCTCTGGGCAGTGCTGCAAGAGGTGACTGGCCCATTTTCCCTATAGGAATAGCGAAATCTGCAGAGAGTGACTTTAAGACAAAGTCTGCCTGGCTGAGGGGGTTTGTAGGTATCTCGGTATAATAAAGCCATGCAGCTTTCTAGTGTAGACCGAGCCCCAGACAGGCACAAGGGATGTGACCGAGCCCCAGAAAGGCGCAGTCGAGTTCCTGTTTGACATTGTGTGACTTGCTTTTGGAGATGTGGGGAACCACAAGCAGTATGGGCATTATGCTTCCTCAATAAAACCCTGATGTGCTCTATGTGACACTAATGAAGAGGGTTAATAATTTCTGGGAGGTAGCTCTGTCAGTACGTCAAGGCACTGAAATCTGATGTGAAGTTGCTCTGATATTTGTCTGCTAGTGTCAGTGCTGGAGTCTGAAAGGTCACAGCTTTATAAACCTGGCCTCTCTTGTTTTCATGTCTTCTTGAAAAATCAGTTTTTCTTCCCTTTCTCACTTTGTTTCATTGCTCATCAAAGCATGGTCTCTTCAAATGCATCATCCTGCATTCACATCCAGTCTTTTCAGCTGTTCCTGATTTCAGCAAATTTTGCAGATGATGTTATTTATATCACTGAAGTTTGCAGAATCTGACTTGTCTTCATCCATATTTAGCTAGTAACTCTTTGAGAAATTAACATTCTACCCAAGTAAGCATGTAGAATCCCATCATCTTTGAAGTAAGTGTTCTAACTCCCTAGTTTTGGGAGAACATCAGCAAGAAACAGGTTTCTTTTGGTGCTTTATTTAACAGACAAAACAAACAAGCCATACCACAAATCTCTGATTTAATTCAGCCATAAGAGCCAGTGTTTGTGGGGTTTGTGTTTGTGGTGTGGAGTTTGAAACAATTACAAAAATAGTTTTTTTCCCACATTAGAGATCTTTCCTGACACACTAGCCTTTTTGTCTTATCAGACCTTTTTTTGTGGTCTTGCTGCTTTCATGTTATTTTCTTAAGCCCTCTTTGCTGAAACAAAACTTTTTGATACATTCTGCTTTTGAAGTACTAGTTATTATTGCTCATTTTGTTCTGGCTTCTGTGCTGTTGTTTTCTTCTTATTGATGGCCTTGCAGACTGCTATCCACTTGCTTTTAATGAACCTTCTCTCTTTCTCAAGCTCCTTCAGAAATGATGCCTTATATACTGTGATATTACACGTAATGTGGAATCGTTGCCTGTTCAGAGATTTCTCTCTACGTGGGGCAGATTTGTGGCTGTGCTTTGTGGGAATGCCATGGATAAGGAGATGGTTGAGAATCCTGGATTTCTGTGCTGTAGTGGCAGGCTTTGGTGGGGAAAACATGGAAGTTAAGCACCATAGCAGAGGAGCGTGTGTGAAATTAGTAAGCCTTTTCTTGTCCTCAGTTACACATAACTGTGTTTTTAGTTGAAATCAGCACAGTAGCTAGTGTACTTATGCATGACATGGAAAAGATGGCAGAACTGGGACCATGATTTTTACGGGAATGGGCTTGAAAAATACGACAGTGAAGTAAGCAACCCCTTTACAAATGGCCTTCTCAGGTGAGCCTGTGCTTCTCAGAAAACCTAATTAGTCCAGGCAGAATGCCTATTAACACAGCTGTATTGCTTCTAATTCCTCACTAGTCCTAAGCAAGCTTAACTGGAATTATCTGCCTAGCTCTGTGGCAGAGATTCATCCTCCTCCCTTCACACTGCTTTGGTTACTTCACCACGGTTCGGGAAGGAGCTGAAATGAGTGTTGCTCTTTCTGTACCAACACAGGCTGCTGGGACGTCCATACTGTCCTGTGTTGCTGATCCACCCGTCCTCGTGAGCCTGGTGAGAATGATGGTTGTCAGCAGAGCCTGGAGACTGCTGTCATTGGGAAAGCTGCTGCTTAGACTCTAAGGGAGGAGTACAAAGTGGCCTTTCTATGCTGCGGTTAAAAAGTAGTAGGAGTGACTAGATTTCTTTCTCCTTGCTTTTCATGGTGGCACAAAGAGTTTTCATTTTTAAAAGGAGGCATTTTGAATCTGGAGCACATACCTCATCAGTCTGCTAGAAAGATGCAACTTGGGGTCTGAAAACTTGGGTGGAGTCTTAAGAAACACCCTAGCAAATAAATGGTTAACCAATAAGGCAGAGCATAGAAATAGGATGGAGGAGTGTAATTATCATGGGATAAGCAGATGATTAGAGTGTTATGATGCTCAAAGTATAGCCCTAGAGTCAGGCACTTAATTATTAATATTATTATTCATGGATGGGTCTTTATGATGTGGGAAATGAATATTTCTGGCACTGGAAGGAGATGTAAGACACCAGTTTAATATGCCAAGCAGGGCTTATGAGAGAGCAGTGTGCTTCATATAAATTAGATCTACCCGTTAGCCACGTGCTCTCCACTGGGGATGGAGTCTTCATCCACTTGCTTCCTAAAGCTGTTCATACAATGTGAAATTAAAAAAAAGCAGCTCCTTTTAATACTTTTGCAGGTACATCAAAATGTTCAAAATGGGAGAGAAAGATAGGTGAAGGAAGACATGGGTGAAGGCTCTGGGCTCAGGGGAGGGAGGGCTGAGAGCCTGGCATTGGTGATGAGCTCAGGTTTGTTTTTCAGGTAGCGCTGGCTGCATTCTTTCATTTAGGTACCTCATAACCTCACAAATCCACAGTATGCGTGTGGTTTGCAGTGCATGTCGGAGCAGACACCAAACACTGACACAGCTTTTGTGCTGACATCAGCATCGGCTGCAGTGTCCCCAAGGCCAGGCACCCTAATCTTTGTTTTGGAACTGTTGTTGAATCGGATGTTTTGGTGTGTGTTTGTTGCATTCCCCTGCTGAACTCCTTCATAGCAAAGGCTTGTTTGTTTGGGACTTAGCTGTACATAGTGGTGATTTGGCTGACATATCTGTGGAGCAGTTTGGAGGCCACTGTGTGAAGGGCTGGGTTAGTTCTTATTTGTATAACAGTATAGGCTTGATTCAAATGGGCATCCAAAGCACATCCAGGAAAAACAGCAAATGAGGTTGCTGTAGTGAAATAAAGGGAGAAGATTGCTTCATTTGGCCTCCAGTCACTGAGGGCCAGCATCAGCCTTTGCAAACTCTGGCTTATGAGCTGCTCCCTCTTGAGCAGAGGTGGACAATATGAATAACCATACTGCTTAGGCATTAGCTGTCCGTAGAGCAAAGGAGTTGTGTATGTGTGGGTAAGGGGGTGCTAGGTAAAGCCTTGTCTCTAGGCAAATAGCACATAATTTAGCAGAGGGAGAAGAAGTGGTGTATAAAGAGTTCCAGGGAATGGAGGCTGCGTGCACACTGAGCGTGCTGCCCTGCTTCTAAATGAATGATGCCTGTTTTCTTCCCTGTGGGTAATCTGATTTTTTGGCAGCGTGGCTGTTGAAACTGTGTTCATCTTTCACTCCAGTCCTAAAACAATGTGCTCTTGCAAAAAGTGCCTCTCTGTGTGGTGGGGCAGAAGAAGAGTGGGAGAGATGCCTTTCCTCCTATTCTTTACCTCTTTCTCTCTCTCTCTCTGTTGATCTTTTTTTTTTTATTATAATCCTGCTTTTTTGATCTTGCTTCCTGCAATATTATGAGGACTGCAGTGGATTGCTATGGCAACTGGCCAGCCAGGCCTGCATACTAAATGGAGACACCTCCGTGAGGTCTCACAGAGGAAGGAGATAAAAGTGTAAATGGTGCAAACAAACAGAACAAACTCCCAATAACAGCAGTAGCACCACTTGGATGCGTTACCCTGTGGGATGGGATGGGGAAACAGAAAGAATGAAGCCCAGTATTGCTGGCAGCCTCGGCGCCAGAACTTTTTGTCAGTCACCAGCAGGATAGAAACATCACACTCTTACGCTCCCCCCTGCCTCTGCAGCCTTCACCACAAGCAGGTATCTAGCAGACATGCTGGTCTGTAAATACAGGTGGAGCTAATTTACAGAGAGTTGCTGGGATGGCTGTGTGAAATCGTGGATGCAAATGTTCAATTATTGCAGCTTGACAGTGATGAATGGAGAGGGGAAGGGGGTCTTCATGGCTGGGTTCCTTCTCTGGGTGCTTCTGTTCTGGTTGCTGTGAGCTGCATCCCTGTGCCGGTGACTCTGGGGAGTGCTGGGCGGGAGTGGGGAGCATAACAGAGCAAAACTGCCTCTCTGGCGTGGGGCAGGGACAGCTGACAATAGGGTAGGTCTGCTCTGTGTAGTGAAACAGGGTAGAGATGTTAGTTCCTAAATATCTGGCAGAGGTAGCAAGGAGGTGGGGAGGGTGTGTGTTTTTCCCTGGCTTCATCTCCACCTTCATCTGTCTGCCGTACTGGATGTCTCTCTGGCCTCCCAGCCCCAAGCCCATATGGCAGTTGCTCCTCCCCACGAGTGGAAGGAGCCAGCCTTTTCGCTAGAGAAGGAGGGGGGAGTGTGGTGGGAGGGAGGGGGAGGTCGGTGCTGCTGTTAGGGCCAGATGGCCCTGAAGGGCCTCCAGCAGCCTGGCGTGGCTCCTTGTAGCAGCCCTCTGGCTCGGACCTTTTCAGCTCCTTTATCTCTGCTTTGCTCCTCCCAGCTCGATGGGCAATATCTGGTGTGACAGGGACCGCTTGAACCTGGTACTGCCATTAAAAACTCATGGCCACTTTCATCCTGCTGGGCTGTGAGATGGACTGGGTGAGCAGGTGCCTGCGGCCAGGGGTGTGGAGAGCGTTTGGCCCTGTGCTGCAGTAGGGCAGCCTGGCTCAGTGTGCTGTGGCCAAGGAAGACATGCCAGGTGCAGAGGAGTTCCAACAGATGTGCATATCTAGCTCTGGTCCCAGGCTGAGGCCTCTCAGACCTTGGCACAGAGTATGACAGCTAGCGCCTTGGTCATGCTTTTCTTCCAGAGAGCTCCGTGAGCCTTTCCCAGCTTGCCTGTCTTTACTATCCGTGATTTACTGAGAGCAAACTCCTGCTTGTCTTCCACAGGGTTGCACTGGTGCACAGAGGATGAGAATTTTGCCCTTTACCCAGAAGGAAAGCTACTGTCTGTTAAAACAACACATTTTTACAGGCAGGGCAAAGAGCTTATGCAGTCACCAGGCAGCTGCTTGAAATCAGGTGCAGGGACAAACCTCTGTGCAAGACTCCGCAGAGCGGAACAGGTGACAGCAAATGCTAGGGAAAGAGGCAGACCTGCTCTTCCATAAAGCATAGCTATCTTTGTAAATTAATGAACCCTGCTGAAAGACAGTGTGCAGCGAACAAAATGTGCATTTAGTGGTACTTTCACCCTGTTTTAATGATCTGGAGCCCAGCACAGAAAATCAAGCAGTGTTGTTGTTCTGGGGCTCCAATTCTGGCAGTGGTATTAGCAGGCGCTTACCAAACTGACAGCCAGCAGAGGGGCCGTCCTGTTCTGCAGAGCACTGCTGTGACCGTGACAGGGCCAGCACGTTTGTGGCATGATTCTGCATACAGTGCTCCGTACAGATCAGCCTGCCTTTACGCTATGTCTTTGCTGCAGAATTAATGGCTTTTTTTTTTTCGCTTAGCATCCTGCTTGGCCTTTTCTAGATAGCCACGCTGCAAAACTGCAGGTGAGCTGACTGTGCTGCTTTATTCACTGCCAGCTACGCAGTGAAGTCGACTGGGTTCCCATCCCTTAGCTCTCTGTGCTGCGGTAAGGTGAACCACTCCTGAATACATTTTTTAATGAGTTTGTCCTGTTGTGTATGAAAGTGTTAGAGAGCTATTGGAACTGGAGCAATTCAGTGGATTTGAGTTACCAAAATTAGAAAGCATCACATACCCTACTGGGCTCCACAGTAGCATGTTGCTGAGGTCGTTGTGGGGCTGCTCATGTACTGTGTGCATGTCACAAGGAAATCTCATCCCACTGCTATGTGCACAACATTAACAGACTTGATAAATCTGAGATGCTGAGTGGAAGATTTGCACCACTGATTCTTTCCTCTGCTCCCTGCGGCTAGGGTATAGCTCACACATTTGCACTGTATCCCTGTGGCCTCCCTCCTGCTCTGTGATCTGTGCCCCAAATGTTTGTCACCATGGTCCTCCCATCGTCATGTAACCAGGTAGTCTTTTTTACATGTGAATGAAGACGACACTTCAAAGATTTGCAGAAATGGTTCCTACTGCATCAGTGGAGTGGCACATAGGGGCTAAAGCAGGCGATGGAGTCAGCCTGCTGTCTGTTTCAGTGGTGGTGTTGGTAATACTAAGATAGCGGGAAGCATCCCAAATACCATGACTGCTAACAACTACATAAATACATAGCTAGAGTTTCTAACTGTTTATAACGTTGGTTGAAGAAGGCAGAGCTATAACAAGTGTTCTGTATTAACCTTACTGCTGCACACAAGCCCCTTTCAGTGTGGTAGCAATGTAAAAATACTAGATCTGTCTTTGAATCTCCGCAGAGGCTGGGAATGCTGATCCCAAGGCAGGAGTCTGAGGAGCTCTGCAGGAGCCAGGCTTTGAATGCCGACATCGTGTTCCCATGAAATTCTGCATCCTTCCACAAGTGGGCTTCAACTCAGTGGCCCTTCCACAAAATATTTTCAGTTGATTTTCCTTTGCCAGTTTCAATATGTCGTTATTCCGTTTGTGGGGCTGTACCAGGCCTCCTGTGGTTGGTAATTAAACATTCTGGAAATTCTTGTGCTTTCATTTTTGACCAAAGGCCCTAGGCTGGCTGGCACAAAGGGATAAGGTTTGCTGACTTTGGTGTAGGAGGCCCTGGGTTCAGATTCTCTTCCCTTTCTCAGCACTTTTCTCTTTCTAATGAAAACATTAAAAAGAAGAGGGATGTGATCAGAAAGCACTTGACAAGTACGAAAATATTGGAAATGGGATGTTTGCTGCAAAAATGGGATGCAGTTAGAACAGGCTGAGCCTTGGAATGGGCCAAGTTAAATAAGCAGCAAGTCCTGATAACTTGGCCCCCTTTTTTTTTTTTTATGGATCGTACACCCACATGTGGGATCTGGAAGGGTGAGCCAATGTAACCCTAATTGTATCTTATTTATCTTGGCTGTTTAAACAGCTCACCATGCTGTAACTTGGCCCCTTCCACAGTGATTGCATCTTTATACAGTTGACCTTTTCTTTCCCCTCCAGTTTTTTCAGATGTGCTACAAGTTTTCATGTCAGATATAATTATCTGAACCCCCGTAGGCTGTAAGGATAAGGTTTCAGCCATTTTTGGCAATGGGGCTCTTTCCCAGGGCTGCAGATGGGTTAGGTGAACCAGATGTACTCAGATAAGTTTGTTGCAATTTCTCTCTGTTTTTTGGGTTGTGCTTCAAAGGATGGCCTCTGTGCTTAGGGGTTAGAATTGTAGCTTGTATTTTTGCCGTTGTGATGAGAACATTTTTCATTTCATTGAAACCTGGCTTAAACTATCATGTTCTTGCAGGTTCCTTTCTAGGACTTGGGATGTGACAGTTTTGTGCGTTCACTGGTGTATACATGCTTGAACTAAGTTTGAAAAGTAAAATAGCAAAAGATGTTTGGGAATCAGAGGCAACTCTGCTTCTGCTGTACTGTATCACCTGCAGCAAGCTCTGTGTAAGGGGCGGCTCTGCAATGTCGCCAGGTTTACTCGAGAGAGAAAGACACTGCCTGGGTGTCAGAGCTGTGTGTGTGCCACTGCACAGCCGGCCTTCTGCTGCCGTCGCCTCCTGCCCCCCACCCCACCCAGCCACTCCTGCAGCTGCGTCTTGTCTGATTCTTATGGATTACTGATGGGCTGGCAAGTAGACAGACTGGTGAGCTGGTTAATTAATTCTGGTTTATTATTATTATTATTTATACTGAGAGACTACAAAGAGCTGTCTCATGTCAGGCTGCCCCTTGCACTAGGCACTGGAAAAGCACACAGGCAGGGCACTTTCTGCTTTGATTTGGTTTCTGTCTCAGTAGACAAGGGTAGGGAAGAAGGACGTGTTGTGACCCTAATTTTGCAGAGGGGAAATCGGGGAGATGGTGGGTAAGGGATGTGGCTGAGGCTGTGCAGCGAGACTGGGTGAGCCACGAAGTAACATCAGCTTTCCCCAACCCCGGTGCAGGGCTTGTCTCACAGGGCATCCTTGGTTCTCACTGAAGCTTTCTTTTTTAAAATTTCTCCATCTTAGTATTTCCATGCTGAGTTACGACCTCTTTTCTTCCCTCTCCCCCGTCTCTTCCTCTCTTGCCCCATCTCCCTGGACTCAGAGCCACAATACCAATATTTGCTAGGAACAGCATCATTTTGGAAGCAGAACCTAAGATGTGTTTCAAGTGACAGCCCTGATCAGCTGCACTGCTTGTAAGGGGTGGAAGGGAAGTGCAAAGACCTCACTGGCTTCTTTGTGTCAGTGAGTTGGTGGGATTTTTCTCCTTTCTGCAGATGCCCCTCAGGTGCACCTCTTGATTTCTCTTAGAGCCCCATTCCCTGACAGAGCCACGGGCCACGCACTGGATGCTGCTGAGCCCCAGCTGCACTGACTGAAGGCTGTCAGCACCCATAGTGCTCAGACCCCTCAGGAACAGGCTCAAATTTTTGTTTTTTAATATTGTGTTTTTGTCTGTTTGGGAGTTGACCAGTGGCACTTGATGTGGGTCAAGCCTGGCAATCTGATCTCCATGGCAACCCTTAATGAATGCCATTGGCTCAGTGGTTCCATCCCTGCATCTCATTAAATTTCAATGACTTTCATGGGGCTCGGACATGTAATTAATATCAAACACATGGTATTCAGCAGGATAAGGTTTAACAGCAGGCAATGTGTGCAGGAGCAGGAGAGTGATGTGGGGGCGAATGTTTGGGCTCTGTCCCCAAACACCGCAGGAACAGACAGCCCATGAAACAGAAGCAGAAGGCAGAGCCTGGCGGTTGCTGCTCACGGCCCAGCAGAACCGTGGAGGGGCTCCTTAGCCCACTTTGCTTTGCAAACTGGGAAACAGTTCTGTGATGGAGGCTGATGCTGGCACGTTAGAGAGCAGTTCTCTGTTGCTTTGTGACCAGTGGCCATCTTGCTGAAGACAGCGTAATTCCGTTGTAGGAAATAGGATCATGTGTGCTGGTGAAAGCAAACTCCTCAACAGCCAGGGAGACTGGAGGAAGCGGCACAAAGCAGGAAGACAACTTCAGCTGTATTTCCCTGATTTCTTTTCGTTGTGTACAGGTGCAGCCTCTATGGCACACAGCAAACTCTCCCCATCCATGGCACAGCAGCATCACAGAATAGCTTCCAAAGCCCTCACAAGAAACCAGTGTGGACTGGGAAAAATCTTGTGCTTATCGTTAAGGTTGGGTGAATCATAAGACTCTTCAAAAGCAAGCAAGAGAAATTCAGGCCAGAGATGCAGCAGCAGGAGCAGTACCAGAGTGTCAGCACAGAGACCACCTGAGCCTCGCACCATGCAGCTGCACAGTAGTGCCAGGGGAGGCTCATTCTCTAGGGGAGGGCACAGATGCCAAAATACAGGGGGGGAAGTGGTGAGGAGTAATTTTTGGGTTTTGCCAAAATGAATTTGAATTTCCTGTGGTTTGCCTGCCTCTAGTGAAGATCTCGGTCATTTCAACTGTATTAAAATCTTGCAGCATCATATCTCCCACGGATTAATGTTATCAGACAAGAAATGAAACAAAAAGGTGGGGGGAATGGAGGAAATAACCTTGGCTAATTACTAATATGCAAAATGAGTAATGAGATGAAGAAATAATGTGCTATCAGATACAATCCTGGGGTTTTTAAAATGAACTATTTCATCTTCAGCTGCATTGCTGCTATTCCCTGGGGAATAATATACAATTCCCATAAGGATATGAGGGTATAATTCAGTGGCAGCTCTGGTGAAGTTATATTCAGTTTAATGAACGTCGGTGGGAAGCTAAGATTGAATTATTGCCTGAGTGCTCTGTCAGGTTGCCTCATGTTGTTATGCAGGATAGAAAGAAAATTATTATTGACAATACTAAGGAGATTCATTTTGTCTGAGTGAAGGAGGCAAAGGAGGTGTATTGAATATGTGATGTAGTGGGAGAAGGTTAATCATGACTGTAATGTGGGATGGGGCGATCGATCATGCGTGGATCATGGGGATGGGTATTTAATGTGTGTGTGACATGGCAGGAAAGTTTTACTGGCTGGGATGCGTGGAAGGGACAGGGTTGGAGGCCGTAACAGGGACTTACTGCGTGACCAGTGAATAACAGCGTGGGGCTACTGGATTCGGGGATCTGTGTGCCCCCTGGAAGGTGCAGCATTGGGCGGAGGCAGTGGGATTTCCGCCAGAGTTAGGCAACATTCAAGGCGTCCCTCGGGCCGCGGAGACAGCCCGGGCCCGTGCCGGCGCTGCGAATGGCAGCCGGCGACTGGCCCGGCCGCGCCACTAGGGGGCAGCAGCGGGGCGCGGCGGGCGCGGCGCC
>Ga0065711_1001591_pt1 | contig 41867 bp, 40 predicted proteins | sample Hoacrofraction12_FD_59098 | JGI IMG/M metagenome (GOLD analysis project Ga0065711, IMG submission 59098) | Hoatzin crop microbial communities from Cojedes, Venezuela - Epithelial fraction 12 v2 (version 2) | ecosystem: Host-associated > Birds > Digestive system > Esophagus > Crop | place...
CTGGAGATATTCAAGACCTGCCTGGACAAGGTCCTGTGCAGCCTGCTGTAGGTGACCCTGCTTTGGCAGGAGGGTTGGACTAGATGACCCACAGAGGTCCCTTCCAACCCCTACCATTCTGTGATTCTGTGATTCTCTTCTAGCCTCCCACTACCTCTCAGCCTATGAATACCTTTCAACTTCCTGCTACCTCTTAGCCTCCAATTTATTTCTCTGGCTTCCCACACCCTCGGCCTGCACTTTTTTCCTGGCCTCCCACTACCTTCTGGCCTCCCACTACTTCTCAGCCTCCACTCTTTTTTGACCTCCCTCTACCTCTTGGCCTTCCATTGTATTTCAGCCTCCCATTCCTTATCGGTCTCCAATTCTTTTCTGGCCTCCCACTACCGCTCAGCCTTTTCTTTTTTCTTGCCTCCCACGTCGTTCTGGCCTCCCACTACGTTTCAGCCTCCCACTCCTTATCAGTCTCCATTTCTTTTCTGACCTGCAAATACCTCTTAACCTCCCACTACCTCTCAGCCTCCACTCTTGTTCTGCCCTCCTGCTACCGCTTGGCCTCCCACTGCATTGTGCCTCCCCCTAGCTCTTGGCCTCCATTTCTTTTCTGGCCTCCCACTACTCCTTGGCCTCCACTTTTTTCTGGCCTCCCACTACCTTCTGGCCTCCTATTATATTTCAGCCTCCCACTCCCTCTCAGCCTCCCATTCCATTTCAGCCTCCCATTTCCTTTCCAGCCTTGACTTTTTTTTGGGCCTCCCACAACCTTCTGACCTCCCGCTGCTTCTTGGCCTCCCACTACTTTTCAGGCTCTTAATTTTTTTCCAGCTTCCCACTATGTGTCAGCTTCCCACTACCTGTAAGCCTCCAGTTTCATTCTCTCTCCTTCCACTACCTGTCAGCCTTGGTTCCATTTTTTCTACCCCTTGGCTCCATTTTTGATCTGGCCTCCTACTACTTCTCCCTCTTGACCTCCCACTCCCTTTTGATGTCCATTTTATTTCCAGCCTCCAACTGTAATTTATCCTTACCCTACTTCTTGGCCTCCCACTACCAATTAGGCTCAATATTTTTCCAGTGTGCTGCTGGTTTTAGTTTCCCATTACCTTTCACCTTCAACTTTATTTCTGGCCTCCCACTGCATCTGAGTCTGCAACTACTGCATGGCTTCCCATTTGCTTTTAGCCTCTGCTTTATTTCCAGCCTCCCACTTCCTTTTAGCCTTCCATTGCTTTTCAGCCTCTAACTTTTTGCCAGACTCCTACTAGATTTTGGTCTCCACTTTTTTCCAGAACTCGCACTAGATTTCAGTCTCCTACTGCCTCTTGGCTTCCCACTACCTTTCAAACTCCCATAACCCTTTGGCCACCTGCTGTTTCTTGGCATCCCACTACCATTCCTTCTCCAATTTCTTTCCAACCTCCCACTATATCTCATCCTCCACTTTTTTCCTGGCCTTTCACTACCTTTGGCCTCCACTTCTTTTAGTCTTTCACTACCTCTCAGCTTCCCGCTACCTTGCCCTCCCAGTCTCTGAGTCTCCCACTCCCTCGGACTCCACTTGCCACAGCCTCTCACTCACTGGGCCTCAGTTCTCCTGGTCTCCCACCACTTGAGCCTCCCACTCCTATGTGACCCTCCAGCTGTCTGAATCTCCCACTCCCTTGGTCTCCACTCACCCTAGCCTCAGCATTTTATGCCACCCACTTTTTTGGGCCTCCCACACTTTGCACTTCCAGACACTGGGCCTCCCACTGCGTGGGCTCCACTCAGCTCTGCCCTTTGGTGGGCCTCCCACTCCACGGGCCTCCGACTCTCTGAGCCTCGCAGTCCCTGGGCCTCCCACTTTCCCAAGCCTCCCACTCCATGGGCCTCCCACTCTCTGGGTCTTGACTTTCCAGACCTCCCACTGCCTGGGTTTCCTGGTCACTGAGCCTCCCACTCCCTTGGTCTCTCACTGGACCTCCACTCTCTGGTCCTGGGCTTGCCTGGACCTCCTACTCCCTCAGCCTCCCGCTTCCCCAGGCAGGAGAGGCCAGGGCTGCCCCAGTTGAGTGGCGGCAGCCCAGCTCTGAGCAGGAGGCTGCTCCGGAGGCTGTGGAGGCCATCCAGCCCTCCAGCGATCCTACATGGTTGCCTCCCACTCCCTCGATTCCATGGTTGTACACCACTGTCCCACCAGCTCCAGGCTTCCACCTACAAAGTGACTAATCGTCTCCAGAGCCTGGCAGCGCTTCCTGCAGCCTGGATTTACATCTCGGCTGCCATCTGTCTCTGCCGTAACCTGGCGTCTGCCAGCAGCCCACTCCCGTGCAGCCCTAATTAGCGTCTCCGTTTCCCTTCACGGCGCTGCCTCTAGACACCACTTCTCAGTGCCCATGTCCCTACGGCCCTGCTCATGGCAGTGCTATTACTGTGGCTGTATCTGCTCCTGCACCGAGCACGTTTCCTTCCTCTAATGACTGAGGGCACTACCGTGGTTTGCATCTCTCAAACAGTTACTGGCAGGGCCTTGATCTCTGCTTCTCACCAGGTACTGCCCCTCTGACACGAGCAAATTGTAGAATCATTTAGGTCAGATGAGACTGTTAAGAACATCGAGTCCAATCGTTAATCTAACACTGCCAACTCTACCATTAAACCATGTCCCTCAGTGCCACACCTACACATCTTTTAAATACCTCCAGGGATAGTGCCTCCACCACTTCCCTGGGCAGCCTGTTCTAATGCTTGACAACTCTCTTGGTGAAGAATTTTTTCCTAATATCCAATCTATACCTCCCCTGGCACAACTTGAGGCTGTTTCCTCTTGTCCTATGGCTTGTTACTTGGGAAAAGAGACCAACACCCACCTCACTACAATCTCCTTTCAGGTAAAAAAATTGAGATATTTTGCATTGCATGAGCGTTAGTCAGGGTGTACCTGCTGCATTAGCATCACACAGCTGAGTTGCACCAGCAGGACTGTACAGTCCAACTAGAAGAGACATTGGAAGGGTCAGATCCCAGTAGCACAGCGGTGGTCAGGCATGGAAGACCCATTTCTGTGGTGGGGTTGATTTTATTGCCTATTTACACCATCCAATAAGATATCCCGAGCCCAGCTATTCTTAGATGAACCAGCCAGGCCAGATCTCCAAGGAACTGCCAGGAGATGGTCTCTGTCCTTCATCACGAGCCTAAAGCAAAGCCCAGGCACGGCCAGAGCCCTGCAAGTCCCCTTTGAGGATCACTGACAGTTTAACCTCTGCCCACCACAGCTCCTCTGCTGGGTGAGCATGCTCCATGCCGTCAAGGCTTGGTCTGTCATGTCCCAGCTCCTGAGATCACATGTGGGTCAGCTTTCCCACGAAACATGTACAGCACGCTTTCAACTGAGCTCTCTATAATTTTGTGCTTTCCCTCATATTTGCATCTGGAGTATTTGTTTCCCTCCAGGTCCAGTCTCACGAGTAGTTCAAGGGGAATTTGCTCTGGCTACAGGAGCTGCTGTCTGGATGGAGTCAGGATGGATTTCTAGTCTGCTCTGAGCCACCACCCTTGCAAAAGTATATTAAAACTGACATGAATGTGAGCTTCTGATTTCAAAATCCTTTGCGTAACAACACTGCAGTGTGCCATCAGAGTTCAGATCAAACGCAATCAAGTCCCAGGTGAAAAAGATGGCTCTTCTGCTTATACTGCCAACCACAACGGGCTCCTGCTTGGTTACAGTTGCCACCAAATTCTGCTCACTTGCATGACCCAAAAGGCTGCTTGCATGTAAATGAAGGCAGAGATCAGCTCTGCAGCTGAGGCTTCCCAAACAACCGAGATAAATGTTTCCACAAAAGTCACAGTCAGCAACCAGTTGCTTTTCACTCACCATCTGTCTGCTGTCAGCCAAGTCAAAATGGAAACAAGCCCGCCCTCATTCATCACCTTGAAAAAAAATCATCATGAAACATCATCCCCGACACAAAGATCTTCTCATCCTCAGAGCTAATGCACTGGACTTCACACAAGCTGCGGGAGCGATGCAATTAGCAGGCAGCAGCGGGAGGTTTTGAAGTTGGATGTGAGCTGGGCATTCAGGCATGAAGCACAGCAGCAAGCCCTCTGAGCTCGCGCCGTGCCAGATCACTCCCTGTTACTCTCCTCCTGCTTGAACCCTCAGAGCTGGTTTCACTGTTTTCTGTGCTGATGGTTGTTCTCTCCTATTGGGAGAATTTCCCTGTCTCATGGAAATACTTTGTTCCTTTCCCAGTGGCTGTGGTATTTCGAAATAATCATCTGTGTCAGGCAGAACTAATAGCCAGGATTAAGGAACAGGGGGGAAAAAATCCACAGTCATTCACAGCTTGAAACTCTGCCCTGCTTCTGCTTGGCTGTCTGCCTGTCATCCTCCTCCAGGCCTCCTTGGTCAGATAAACTTTGCCCTGATACAGTCATATCGTCAGAAATGTCTCTATTTCCTCTGCCAGAAAGCCCTACTTGAAATCTAGTAGCAACCAGCCAGGAAAGCAGAGGGAGGTGGCATAATCAATACTATTTTTCAGACCAGGGAAATTGAGGCACAGAAAAGGGAAAGTGAGTTTCCAGAGGTCACCGTGGCTGTCAGTGTCAGAGAGGAAAAGGGGCCATGGGACTGTGTCCTTCTAACACCTTGGCCATATCCCACAGCCTCTAGGAGACAAACTTGGAGCATCACATACTTCTCTGGCCCTGTTGGAAAGCATTTCCCTGCCAGCAGCTCACTTCACATGGAGGGAGCCTGAGAGATGGACCCGCAGCAGCACTGGGAAGCTGGGTGGGAGCAGGACCCTGTCTCGAGGTGTAGCCAGTCCCTGGGGACAGGTTTCCCCTTGGACAGCACACGTCCGTCCCTCTCCCCCCTCATTCCTGCCCTGATGTTCACCTTTCCCATCCATCTTCCCTCTCCCTCTTCATCCCTGATAATCCCATTACTGAAATTGTTGTCAAGTTTCTGCTAAGCACTGTCACCTCTGTCCCTTGGCTGGGCTACAACGCTACCCCGAGCATGGAGATATGCAAGAGCACAGTCATGTTGTCATGGGCTTTGCTGAAGTCCATCACTTGTGATTTGAAAACTTCCCTCTGGGGACGCTGAGGGCTTGAAAACATGACCTTGAGCCGTGAGTTGTCCCCACACAGAGGGATCCCAAACATTTTAAAGAAATTGTCTGAAGGCAACCAATGAAATACAAATCTCTGCTTCTAGGAGAAAACCCTCTGGCTCAGAGCAGGAGTCAGGTCTCCCAGGGCCCGAACAGTTTGGTCTCAGGTGAAGAACCATGAAGAACCAGACCCATGAGGACCACTAGTTTCTGCTGTGGTCCTACTTCCAGGTCTCTGCCTGTGAGCTCCTAGCTCACAAGCTTCAGGTTTGCATGCCCACCATAGTGCCGCACAGCTGGATGCACATGCCCTAGCAAGTGCCAGCTTTCTGAGCAGACCTGGAAGAAAAGACGCACTACATAAAAGGGAAAAAGTGCTGCATGGGGAGAGCATTAAAATGAAACATTTAGAGCTGTCTCTTTCTGTTGTGTCTTCCCCCATGCCATCAGCCCAGTCTTTTCTTGCTCTGCACTGTGGGTGTGACTGGGTCTGATTGATTGTCCTTTATTTCCATATAAAGCGAGGCAGTTGGGAAACGAACACCTCCCTCTGCCATGATGCCCTGTGTGTGATTTTTTATTAAAAGGTTGTTAACTTGCTTTTTTTTAATCTTTTAATTTCCTCCTTCAAAGTCTGTGGTTTTGCATGCCATTAAGAGAACCATAGGAGAGAATTTTAAGAGTTATGAAATGCCAGATTATGTTAAATAGGTTCTGGATGGTCTTAGCAGAAATCTGACATGTTGACAAACCTGCTACACCACCTATCATGCCCAATATTAAGTCAAAGTCCTATTTGAATTTCCTTTGTGAATGCCACATGGAATCTCACCAGGTCAAGGAATGGTCCCACCTGGTGTTCCTCAGTGAATATCCCAGTGCATTGCTAAGATCAGCTGCTCGGTGAACCAGAAAGTCCCCTGCTACAGTTGCCCAGCTCACCTGACACTCCAGCACAGGCCATTTTCTGTACCAGGCCTGATCTACAGACTAGACTTTCATTAGTCAAGTGTCTACCAAGATGCTGGGGCTGATGGGATTTCTGTCCAGAGCAGTAGGCAGTTCCCCCCCCCCCAGGAAAGAGCTGCTTCTCGTACCACTCCATAGTAGACGAGTGCAGGACAGCACAGAGCTTGTGTGATTGCTTCAACAGAAGGTCCTTCCGTCACATGCTTCTGGCTAATTGGAAAGCTCAACGGGGGCTGAGGAAAACAAATAGCTGCCCCTTAACACGCCCAAGTGCTTTCCTTCATCAAGGAAGGCTCAGCATTCAAATGAGCTGCATATTTACATCTGTCATGCTTGCCTCGAGAGATGCACTGCACACGCTTGGATGCATAAAACGAAAGGTCGTCTGGTCCTGCTTCACGGGGAGCACTGCTGAAGGGCTCTGAGGCTCAGCACTCTCACGCATGAGCGTCACAGAGAGCCTAGACACGCACGTGCAGGGAGGAGGGGTAATACCGTCTTTCCTCTCTTCTTCTCATAGAGGAAACACCAACAACCACCTTAGAAATCCAGGTTAGGAACCTTTGAGGGAAAAACATGACTGCCCCAACCTGCCTGCCTGCCTTCTACAACAGGAGATGTCACCTACCGACAGGCACAGCTGAGAGACATGTGCTCCCGCCTCAGCCTCCCCAGCTCACAGATGAGTCTTTGCTTGCAAGACAGCACCCAGCTGATAGCTGCAATTCATCTTTATCTGGAGAAGAGGGAGGTGTAGGGATCCCTTTCTTCCGAGTGCTCGTGCTAAGAGCAGTGTGGGTAAAGGGTTTACTTCATAAAGCATTAAGAGATTTATTTGTTTCTCTTCTGTTCCAGCTGAAGATAAAGGATCAAAAATCTCAATCTTCTGTGAATTAAAAATGAAACAAAACTAAAGTATAACCACCTGGTTTGGGCCAATTAAAATGTTTTGTTTCAGTAGTTTCTGAACATGCTGTTAATAATCAGCTTAAACTGCAGAACAAGGGTGTTGCAAATTAGGAAACAAAAAATCCTGGTAGTCAAAGTGGGACTTTTCAAGAACTTGAGGGCTCTTTTTTAACTGAGACATTTGTCAAAGCTGTTCTTTTTTTACCCACAAAAAGTTTCAGCTTCAATAAATCTGCTGTGCTTCTGACACAGAGACAAGGAGAGAGAAAGGCACGGCTGCCCTCACTGTTTCAGTCACCACCCAAAGCTGGTGGGAAGCCAAGGTCACACCCAAGGTCACTCACTAAATCGCCATCACATCAAAGGTTTGAAACTATAGGATGAATTCTGGATCCCTCACTGGCTTTTGCTGTTGCCTTTCATAGCACCAGGATTTCACTAATGCCTTAAAGTCTCTGACCCATCTTTCATCTGCAGGCATTACATGCAAACCACATTACCTCTTTAGAAGATTAATAGAACTGTATTGCACAGGAACCTGTGGTTTCCACATCATTCACGCTGCTGATCCAGGTGCCTTCTTCAGGAAGCTTTATGATCACTCTACCTGGGCAGCTTGGACATGACTGGAGTGATAAGCAACCACCTCTGCTTCATGTGGCAGCAGAGAAGTCTCCTCAGCACTGTTTTTATTGGTAAGGCAGAGCAGAAGACACTGCTGCTCTTCACAACATCAGCTTGGAGGCCCAAGCACCGTTCCAACAAATGATGCTTTGACACCTGAGTTATTGCAAGTGGCTCCGGGCATGGTCAGATCCCTGAACAAGCAGCAGACCAATGTTCACTTAGGAAGGGAGCTGGAGAGAGGTTCAAAGGCAGCAGGGGCAGAAAGAAACCTGTGTCTCTGAGGTCTCCACAAAGCAGTGACAAGAACACAGTAAGGAACTAGTCCCCAGGGCTGCGGTAACAAGCACACTTCCACACATAAGTCAGTAAAGATAGGAACGATGCCTCCATGGAGCCACCTCAGCTACTTCCCGATGCCAGTACTGGGAAAACAGCCTCAAAAAGACTTGCATGAAGGCAGAAGGGGTCTAGTAAAGAAACTAAAAGGGATTTCAAGGATTCCTGGAAAGCATCCTTGAAAAATTCTGGAAAGTGACATAAAATTCCTAGGAAGCAAAGAATTTCCTGGAAAGCAAAGAATTCTTCCTACAAAGAATTCTACAAAATTCTGCTAAAACATTCACAAAATTCCTGGTAAGCACACTAGGACGTTCCTAGAAAACAACATGAGAAATGGCTGGAAAGAAACATGGGACATTCCTGGAAAGAAAAGGCGAGATTTCTAGCAAGCAATGTGCAGATTCCTGGGAAGAAACTTAACAAGTCCTGGAAAGTAATATGAGAATTCCTAGAAATCATACCAAGCTATTCCTTGGAAGAAACCTGAGAAATTCCTGGGATGCACCCTGGGAAAATTCAAAAAAGGCAAATGAGGAATTCCAGGAAAGGGAAGATTCCCGGAAAATATCCTGGGACATTCCTAGAAAGCAGAGGGGAGATTCCTGGAAGGCAATGGCAGCGGGGAAATGCCTAGAAAACATCATGGGAGTTTCTAGAAAGAAATACATGGGATTCCTGGAAAGTGCCTGCAGACAGTCCTAGAAGGCTAGGTGCAAATTCCTGGAAAGCAACCCGAGAAATTCCCAGAAAGCATCATGGAGTTTCCTAGAAAGAACTCTGGAAAATTCTGGGAAAACATGTGGTGGGTTCCTGGAAAGCACCACGGGACATTCAGAGAAAGCAAAGTGGAAATTCCTAGAAAGCATCCTACATAATTCCTAGAAATCAACATGAGGCATTCCTAGAAAATGTACTGTGATATTCCTAGAAAGCAATGGGGAAATTCCTGGAAATAAATGTGGGAAATTCCTAGAAAGCAGCCAGGGTAATTTCTAGAAAGGGGTGTGAAGATTCCTACAAAGCATTGGAGATGTTGCCAGAAAGCACTGCTGATGCTGATTTTGAGGGAAAGAACATGTGAAGGTAGCAGCAGACCTAGAGAGAGGGTCAGGGGAGGTTGAGAAAGGCATGGCAGCCCCAAGATCCCAAGGGTGCTGGAGGTGAAAGGCAGAGGAGCAGTCCTCATCCTCAGGAAGGTCCAGCACAGTGCTGGGGTGGCTGGGGAGCAGGAATGTCACCTCAGAGCCCCAGGCTCACACATGAAGGCTCACAAGGTCACATTAAGTCTGCCCACACTGGTCCTGATCCACAGGCTTCTAGTCTGTTCCTAGAAACCTCCGATGATGGATGAACTCCCTTTTCCACACCAAGGCAACTGTACTTACCTGTCCCTATTCTGGAAGGGCTGTCTTTGGTGTACAGCCACAATCCCCCTACCTCCTCTTTCCCTCTGTCCCTCAGGCAGGGGCAGTGTGTTCCTAGGGTCATAGGATAATTCAAGTTGGAAGGGAGCTCAGGAGGTCTCTAAATCCAACCTCCTGCTCAAAGCATGGTCAGCTCTGAGGTCAGACCAGGTTGTTCAGGGCTTTGCACGCTCAGGGCTTAAAATCCTCCGAGGACACAGACTGCACAGCCCTTCTGGGCACCAGTTCGGCTGCTTCGCTGACCTCATGGCAAAAACTTGTGCCATATAAGGAGTATATATATAACCAGTCTGAACCTCTCTCGTTCCAGATGATGTCTGTTGCGGCATTCTGTCTGTCTGTCATTCTCCCACTATGCTCCGCTATGAAGAGCCTGACTTTGGCTCCGCCATAACTTCCTCGCAAAAGCCTCCTGAGCACGTTCATAGCTGTCTGCACTGTCTGCACCGCCCTCCCTTCCTCTCTGGCAGGCGATGGGCCCATCTGCCTGACTCCCTCAAGACCAGCTGTTTTTTTCCATGGCTTCTTCAGATGCTGTTTCTCAGCCCATTTCTGCTCAGGAGGAATAAAAGATCACAGAGGAGCTGGTGGCATCACTTTTATGATGTTTCCCTCCCCAGCTGACCCAGCTGAGCAGGGAAAACTCTCTGGGAGACAGCCTGGCAATTATCTCCGATAGGCCTCCACACATCTGATTGACTTCCCTTTGCTTTCACGCCTGACACTTCAAACACCGGGGATGGCAAGGCAGGGGGAGGATTTGGCTAATGGAATGAAACAAGGACTCCAAAAAAATATATAGCTGCCTCATCTGGGAAGCAGAGTGTGTCTCAGCCTCCCTGCTGCGCCCAGCCTCCAGGTTATCGCCTGCACACCCAGGCTTAACAGCACAGACAGTAATCATTTGTAAATAACTGATTGTGAGAGTGGCAGAGGCAGCACCCATATCACTCACTGAAAGCCAGTGTGGGATGTGACCTCAGAAGGTGAAATTCGCTCTTAAAGGCTCCTGTTAAGTGTAGAGAGGAACCTGACAAATCCTAGCAAAATGCAGCTCATACCTCTGCCATTGACCACAGGCAGGTCCTTTGACTGGTTTGTGCCTCAGTTTCTCCACCTGTCCCTCTTATCCCACCCATGTTTTGGCCGGGAATGGCTCCCACTACGTAGAAGGACATTATCCAGCACAACAGCCCCTTGATCTCACCCAGCTACCCGAATAAAACAGGGCTAGTTCTGGTCGCTGGCAGGTGGCCATGGTACAGCCCCACATCTGAGGGTCTAGCCAAAAGCTCTTCTACACAGAGCAGGGTGGATTGATCCGTATTTCCATATGGGAACAGATCCTGGCCCCCATAGCTACGCCCAGTCACTGGCCAGAATGATGTTAACTGGGATGGACCAAAGCAGTGCTAGGGAGCATGCTAACGATGAGAGAAGATGGACCAATGTGGGACGGTGCCCTGGCTCTCTTAGGTACTAGTGTAGACAAGTCCACCTTTGCTCCTCTGGGGCAATGTCTACCCTGTGGGGGTACAAGCAGAACCACATGACCCGTTCCTTTCTGTCCATGCTGTTTGACTGTTGAGTTACACTGCTCAGGTTGCAAGTGTCCAGCCTGGACTTAGGAAGAGCTGAGCTAAAGACACCTCAAGGAACTGGCTTCAGCATCCCTATGTTCAGCCTCCTCCAAACCACCTGCAGAGCTCACTGGGCATCTCTGTGGGGTGGTGGCTGCTCTGTGGGGGTATTCCTGCTCTTGCAGACTACGGGTTTCTGCCTACAGAATGACAGCTGCTGCTAGGGCAGAGCCATGCACGCCCACATGCTGGCTGAATAATGAAAACAAAAATGCCTTGCTCCCGCTGGATGCTGTTCTATTGCCTGGCTTGTGGTTGCTGCCACGTGACTCCCTTCCAGGGGAGGCCACCCAGCAGTTCTGTTGCAAAAAGGAGAAATGATTGCAGAGCCTGAGCTGCTGTGCAGTTGGGAAAGCAGATCAATACATGTTGGGCAGATCAATCACTGTCTTGGGCAAGGGAAATCTAGCTGGAAAAAGTCTCCTGCTTCTTCTGGGTCATTAGTACAGCCCCCTATTCTAAATCAGGGCTTCCATCTAACAACAGTGCTCTACTTGATTAATGCTGATTAGCCCTGCTTTGCTTGGTACGTTGATTAAAAAGAGAGGTTCATTTCCCAGGTTTCCTTCCCAATCATATTCCCTGATTTCTTTTGGCACCTCCACAGCCTCTTAATTCTTCAGTCCTCCAAGAAGCTCATCAGACAAGGACAATGCTGAGGCACTAACAAAGGTCAGACGTGAATTATATCCAAAAGGAAGCTCTCTCCTGTGCTCTGTTACTCTGTATGGTAGACTGGCTAGTGGTGTCTTCACCTCAATATGTTGCTCATGACAACTTCAAAGGCAGATAAAAACCCATCATTAGTCAACATTTCCCTACATACCAGCCTTCTCAGACACACCTGCATGGTTCCCACCAACTGTAGAAGCAAAGGGACCGCTATTGTCTCTTCTCCAAATTATGAGCTAAATTGCTATAGGAATGGCTTTATGGGTTTAGACCAATGGCCCACCCAGCTTGTTCAGGGGCTGTAGCAGATACATAAAAATCAGCGGAAACAGGGCATGTACAAAGTGGCTTTGACCCATAATTCCTAGCTTTGGTGATCAAGGGTCTTCATTATCTGGAAGCCATACTCCACTCACGGGGTTTAACATCCACCAACACGTTGTCGAATCCCTCCCTGAACTCCCAGCCTCCACAACACCTTGTGGCAACAGGGTGGGCAGTGCAATGGCAATTCATGTGACAAAGGACTTGCTTGTGCCTGTATTAAATCTACTGCTCGCTTGCTTTCCGAAACACCTAGTTATGAGGAAAGGGCAGCTATCCTTCCCTTCCAGCTCTGTACTGTCCATGATATGACAGGTCTCGGTTGTTCACCCTTTTGGCATCTCTTGTTCTAGTGAGGGAGCCCTACGTTCACACGGAAACAATTTTGCATATTACTGGAAGTTGTTTCAATAAAGCAACCAAGGCTCAAGAAAACAAAGATCCCATTACTGCCTCTGTTTCACAATAAGAAAGTGGAAGTTCAGAGTATCTTTAAAAAACAACCAAGTAAATAAAAATTTGGCACCGAGAGCAATGGGTTAATCTGACATCTGAATATTGACTGCTATTAAATAAGATGAAGACTTGCCTCCTTCAGCTCTTATGTAAATAGAACTCATCTGCGATGCAGATTTTATTAATTAACTGGCAAATCGAGAAAACCCCAATAGGCTGTAATTGAACTTCACGTTGATGATAGATGAGGAGACACTTACAGGCCATCCGCTGTGTCTGCACAGTCACTCCTGGCGCTGCTGCCACACCCACCCGTCCGCACAACAGAAAGGCTGCCCCATCCTGAGCAAAATCAAGACAATCTGAGGGGCAGACACCCTGAGCTGATGGGATACCTGGCACGTTTGCCTCCTGAAGGACCCTCTGGCTGGTCATGCTGCTCTGCAGGGCATCGCCTGCCTGCAGCTCCCAGCTCTCGCAGGAGGCAGGCACTAGCTGCTGAACCTTTACCAGAAGGGAGGAGGCTCATAGCTGTGAGGGGACTTTCTACCTAATCACCTCTGACATTGAGAGGGGACACTCATTAGCACTATGGAGAACTGGGCGGCTCAGATGTGCCTGGGGGTCCCGGGTAACCTCAGAAATGTAATATTTCCAGATACCGGGGGCTGGTATAGCCAGGTGATGGTACACCCTATAGAAACACACCCAAACCCAAGGCCAAAGACAAAGCACAGACCGGTCAGATTTATCTGGGTCCCAGTGGTGACTCCCTGCTGGGCAACAAGGACGGCGACAGGGCAGCCTGTGTGGGGAAGGCAGCTCTAAAGCCCCTTCTCCAGCAAGGCAGCACACGGCAGAGCCCAGCGGGAAGGAGATTAAGCCATTATTGATGTAGGGAGAGAAGGGATGAATGAAACAACCCCCTGCAAGGGTGCTTTGCAGTTCTTGGTGGGGAACTAATTTTGCTTTTATTTTGCTCAAGAAACAGCGAGGCGGCAGCAACGTGCCCACCCTCGGAGCTGCTGAAGCCTGGGTTCTTCTCAGCACAGGAAGGGGAAGTGGCATTTGAAACACTGAGTTGTGAGAAGAGTTTCATTATTGCTCTGGATGGCCCCTTCATTAGAGGAAAACACGGTATTTAATGAAGGGGAAAGAAAACAGGAGCTCCCTGCTGTGTCCAGAAAGGTGTCTTTTTTCAGCTTTGCTTCATTCCCCTTATTTGTGAGAGTGAGGGAAGCTGGACCCATCCATCCCTGTAGCACCCTGCCCCTGGGTCTCATGAGGGGTGCTCCAAGGCCACCCCAAACTGAGATCTCCCCACAGACAGCAACCCACAAATGCAGTGCCCACTGGACTCCCCAGCTTTAGGGTACCTCCCCGTGCCCACACTCAGATGGCTGGAGTCTGGCTTGGTGTGCAGGCACAGTGCACCAAGGTGTACCCCCTCTCCAACCACACGCTACCCAGGTGCTACACACCCGGAAACTCAGTGCCATTCCCTTGTCAGGGAGAAACTGAGGCATGGGAGATGTGTTATCCACACTTGGCATCAAGTCTGAAGACCATATTTGATTGAAGGGCACAGGGAACACTCTCCCCACAGCTTCCTTACGAAATGCCCTCAGATTACCAGGAAAGGACTTCATTTCTCACAACTGGCTTGACAAACCCAACAAAGGATTCACACGTCAAGCTAATTCTTCCCAGCTAGTACCAATTATTTGCCAAGGTAGATTTGCTGTCTCAATTACACCCCACAAAGTTTTCAGCACGGAAAGGCAGAAGCTCTTTTCTTTCCCTTCCTCGTATCCTAGTAATTGGGGGGTTTTTAGCAATGTGTCAACAGACTTCAGGAGTAGAACCAGCTCACATTCCCTTCGCTGGGACGACTCTGGCTCTGCTAGAAATTGAGATTAAAGGGAACTTGCTTTCATCCCAAGCATAAACAGGCAAGAAGTGGAGCAAGAGCAGAGAGAAGATGAGCAGAGAAGCAAGCACTATGATTTCATTCTGGGTCTCTGCACTTAAAGCTGTCCTTAATCACCACTCATGACTCACAGTCATTTCTTTCATTGGGAGCTCCAGACAGGGTAGTTTAGTCTCAGAGACTCACAGGCACGTTGGCTGGAAGGGACCTCTCATGCCTCCAGTTCAATCGCTCATAATTTGCTCCCAAAATTTGCTCGGGATCCCTGGTGACCTGCCCTGTTCCCAAAGCGATGTGCTCTGAAAGTGTCCTGAGGTGAGAGGGCATCCTGCAGTAGAAAACATGTTGGAGGAGGAAAAGCAGTTTCAACGGTTGTCTACTCTCTTTGCTGCTCCAACGAACTCTGCAGGCCACCTTCACTAAGCCAGATGTACCAGGAGATGAACTCTGCGACCTGCGTGGGCCAGGGTTCATGGAGGACAGCAGGAGGAGGGGATCCACAGGATCGCAGGAGACTGAGTAAAACAAAAGGACAGGGGACAATGCTTGCGGAAAGCAATGAGGTTCAAGATAAGTTCAGGAGCTGGAGAGGAGCTGTGTGTGTGAAGGGTGGATAACCACAGACCCAGACCATCAAACCCAGCCATCATCTGACTTGAATAATTTTTTCCTGCTTGATTCTCAGCTGCAGCCAGAAGCTGAACTGAGGTTTACCAGGAGCCAGCATCTGACTCTGCTGTGAGACCCTCTGCCTCTTCTAGCTGCTTCACCCAGAGAGCCAAGTTCCTTCATCCTGGGCTTTCATGCATGATTTACAAGACTGCAGAGTCCACAGCCCCTTCCTAACCCCATCACTAGGAACTTCCAGTGACTTCCAAGCAAAGGAGCAAGCTTCCTGTAAATTACATTTCCAGCAAGGATCTCTGCTAATTAAAGATTATGAAATTAATTTACATTTGCTTCAATTAAAATCCATTCACAGCTAATACCTTCCTCTTTTCCAACTTTATTTATTTATTGAAGGTGAAGAAGGAAGGAAGGAACCGCACTCGGAGTCTCCAGAAGTTCTCTGGATTTGGAACAGCCTCGGTCTGCCTCGTTACATGGAACAGGTCCCTGGAGAATGTGGGCTGATTGCAATCTAATTTATGGCATTCATCAACATATGAATTAATGCTGGGGTCTCAGATATGAGATCTCTCTATTTCCCTCTCCCTCCTCGTACAAGCTCGGCAGCTCAGCTCCGCTGCCATGCTTCCTTCCTTCCTTCCCAGTACTGCTTCTTTCCTTCACTAAAGAAACAGCCTTGTTTTTGGTTAAGAATGCTTGTTTATGGTGAGTGAACTGGGCATCTCACCTGGCTTTCGGTGAATTAAAGTCAACCGAAACCAAGGAGCATCTAGTCCCCATTTTGAATAAGTTCGGGATCTGTGTGCCTCAGCTTCCCTACCTGTGACACAGAGGTGCTGTTCCTGGCTTCCTCTGAAAGCCAGCGGGAGAATAAAAATACACCTGTGCCTTGGAGCCCTGCAGGGAAGGCTGCAGGGGCTTTTATGTGTTTTACTATTGCTGCTTTGTATTGTTCTTGGCTTTGACCTTGGACTGAGCTGGACAAAAGAGTAACCAAACAAACCCACTTACATTTCAGTTGCATGCTGGACACGTGTCAAAGAAAGCCTAAAACTGCAAAGTCTTCTGGTAGCAGCCATTAACCCATACAGTGACTGCAAGTCCCAGAGCTGCTGACAAGGTTATAAATCATCAGCAGCGGTGGGTGAAGGGCTGCTTGTCTGCTCTCTGCCTGGAGGCTGGCACAGGCAAAACACAACAGCGAAACAAATCTAAGGCCAGAAAGTCATTGTGCAGCATGCCGCGGGCCAGGGAAGGCAGGTCTGGGAATGGGATGAGATGCGCGGAAGAGCAGAGTGCGTTCTGGTATTTAAAGGGGAGGCTTTTGCTTCGTTGACATGAGGAGGCAATCGTTGCATAGGGTAACTGCGAAGACGGGTATAGCCTAGGATGGGAACTATAGAACTGCGATGTCTGACTGCTAGGGTCAGGCTTCCTTTCTTTGGGCCATAGCTCCACAGCCAGAACGGGTGTTGAGACAGAAATCTCAGTGTCTGTGCTCTCTCGTTGGTCAGATCCTGGGGTCACCTTCTGCAGGGACCCGTTCTGGAGAAAAGTTCTGTGTGCGATTTCATCAAAGCTGAGCACCACAAACGGAGGAGCTGCTGCTCCATCCCTCACCTGTTCTTCCTGAATTGTTTAAGTGTGCATGGACTTAGTGGATGTGGCTTAGTTTTTTTTCTTCTCTCTGATCAAAGAAACAAAGCGTGTACGGTCATTTTTGCACTAATCTATAGATCGCTCATCAAAAATGTCGGAGTGCTCCAGGGATGAAGGGAATAGGCAGCTCTCTGTGCTTGACAGGACAGAGCAAGATGTGGACTCCAGTTGCAGTGAAGAAGACTCGAGCTGGATTCTCTAGGAAAAATAGAACTGACTGCATAGCTCCTCACTGGTGAGAGACCTCGTTCATCTGTGGAACACCAGGCTCAGCCAAGAGAATATGCAATGCAAACAACACTTTGAAAGCCAAGAGCTTTGGTGAGCTCTGGACTATTTGATGTAATATTAGTGGACAGTTAATACCTTCACAGTAGTAAAGTGCAGGAGTCAAGTCTCTGTGTGGGTAACAGCCTACACAACAAAATCATGCCTTGCTCATTGTGAATTTCATCTTTAGTCTTTATTCAGCCTTCTCCTGGGGTTTCAGCTCCCTCACTAAATTACTCTCTGGTAGCATCAGGCAGGCAAATTGGAAAATAAAACATGCAGCACTTTCATCACAAAACAGAAAGACAGAAGGGATGCAATCACACCTCTGGTTGCAGATGGGTTAAAAGTTGTTTCCATACTTGTTAAACACAGATTTTTTGCTTTTGCTGGTTCTGCTCCTGAGTTTATCCTATCCCAAAGTAACCAAGCGTTTTGCTGCCACTGCCAATCACCAGTGTCTGCTGCTGACAAGAGAAGCATTGCTGCTAGAGGTGGGGCACCACAGGGTGCTCGAGGCAATGTCCCTGCTGGGACACAGCAGCACTCAGTCCAGGCTGCAGTTTCTTCACGCTTCCGTCACTCAGTCTGAGGCCATGACAGTTCATGTGGAGTTGGCTGATCTTACCTGATCTGAACGCTCGAATGGGGTGCTCGCATCCTATTTCAACCTTCAGTCCAGAGGGGCTGTGCCTGCATCTTCCCTCCGTTCCAGCACCCTCATATTGTCACGGGCTAACCTCAGCCGGCAGCTGAGCACGAGACAGCCGCTCACTCCCTCCTGGCGGGATGGGGGAGGAAATCAGAAGGCTAAAAGTGAGAAAACTCATGGGTTGAGATAAAGCCAGTTTGACGGGTAAAGCAAAAGCAGCGCAGGCAAGCAAAGCAAAACAAGGAATGCATTCACTTGCAGGCAGGTGTTCAGCCACCACCAGGAGAGCAGGGCTCCATCACATGTAAAGGTTCCTCGGGAAGACAAATGCCATCACTCTGAATGTCCCCCCCTTCCTTCTTCTTTCTCCAGCTTTTGTTGCTGAGCATGACGTCGTATGGCATGGAAAATCCCTTTGGTCAGTTGGATCAGCTGTGCCAGCTGTGTCCCCTCCCAGCGTCTTGGGCACCCCAGCCTCCTCACTGGTGGGGTGGTGTGAGGAGCAGAAAAGGCCTTGACTCTGTATAAGTACTGCTCAGCAATAACAAAAACATCCTTGTATTATCAACACTGTTTCCAGCGCAAATCCGAAACATAGGCCCACACTAGTTACTACGTAGAAAATTAACTCTATCCTAGCCAAAACCAGCACACACACCCATAGCAGGTGGATGTTCTCACCCGTGGTCCACCACTTGCACATACTGCTTTGGAGCACGAGAAAGGGAGTGTTACCCACTTTCGCCCAGGACAGTGTATCTGTTGGTGCCCACTAGAAGATGAACACAGGCTAACATTACAGCCCCCCTCAACCGTCAGCTGCTTTAATGTGAGCACGCCTGGTGTGGCAGAAAGGGCCAGGACATGGCCCCAGGGGTCGGTTTCCCACCGGTGAGCACAGGAGCAGTTTGCAGACACAGATGCAACCCAAGCAGGCAACAACGCACGGATCGGGCATGCAGTGCAGTGCACGACGCTGGGTGGAATGGGAGCCTGGGAGACAGCGGGTAAGGGTTATGAGAGGTGGTGGGGAAAGGGCACGGCTGGAGCACAATCTGCAATGCAGAAGAGAGCACTGCATCACCTCGCGGATGCAGTGGCAGATTAATCAGGAGTCACAGAGTGTATTTGTAACCTGCCTGGCAACCCAGCTGCATTTCACACGCTCAGCCCTGCTCGGCTCTTCCTCCACAGCAGAAATACCAGCACGACTTTACAGGTCTCATGTTAGATGCAGGTCCTGCTCTGGGAGGAGAAAACACTGGAGCAAAGACTTTGCCAAGGACAGACAGCAGAGCTACACGCTCCTATGTGCATGTTTGTAGGGGAATGAGATCGGGTGTTGGGGAAGGTCTCTATTTCTGTACCTCTACCTGGAATGGGGGAACTATTTCAGGGAAGCAGGTAAGTTTTCCTGTTTACCTTGCTACGTCTCAGTTTCTCTACCTTACTTGCTACTGTTGTTGACATTTAAAGTTCCCTCCTAGAGCCCACAAGTTAGCAGGTGGACAGACCCCTCAGTCCTACCCTTTCAAACTCCTGGAGTTTGAAAGCCATGGTTTGATGAAACCAGCCATGGTTTGCATCCATGCACTTTCTCTTTTTTTGCTTGAAAGAAACAGCTGGTGACTGTTTTATTTTAGCTCTACGTATCCAGCTTAGATGGCAGAGAAGACAGAAAATGTAAAGACTGTCAGCTTCCCCCTCCAGATCACTTTGAGAGGCTTTGGGAGGTGTTGGATGCTAGCCTTCTCACTGGATTTCAGGATAGTGAAGCTGTGAGTGGAGGGGAACATGGAAAACCCAGTATTTTTCCACCTGTTGAGATGAAGCCTTTCCATTCTGTTTTGCCCATATGTATCAGATTTACCCATAGATAAGCCCTGAAAATAATTGTCAGCTATTTTTATGTGTTCTGTGGCCAAGCAGTGCTTTCTAGGGATGCAAACAGAACACATAATTCACTTTTCCCACCTCACCTCCACTGCAATTAGTCCTGTTGGCCTGGGTTTGTATACTTGGGAAATGCTCCCCTTTCTTTCACAAAGCAAGATTTTCATGATGGATAATTTTTGTGCCTGCCTTCAGCCTCTCAAATCCATTGGCATTTTTTAAGGTAGGGAAGTGAAGTAGGATAAGCCAAGCTGTCTGTGAGATGGTGCCACACGCAGAGTTAAAACCCCGCTTTGTTTACCAGAGACAGCAGAGCGGGAAGAGTCTTCCTAGGCATTGCACTTAATATGGCAAGTTCATGATGTCATTTATTATTATACTCTGGACTTCTTCAGCTTTGGCAGCATGAATAACACAGCATCAAAAAATTATTTTTTTAAAAAGGTGTTTTTATAGATAGATAAAGATAGCTCGCTCTGATTCATCTGCTCAAAACTGCTGCTGTTCCTTGTTTGTTTGTTTTTTTCAAGCAGAAATTGGTGGGCGAAAGGAGAGGAATGCCAGGCATGAAATCCAGGATAAGCCTATGTTTCAGAACTTCTTGTCATGCAGGAACGTTGCTGACAAAACTTTGGATCAGGTCTGGAATCTACTTGGAAATGAAGTCACTGCTCCAGGGTGTAGTGCAGCAGCCATGCACAGCCACGGCAGGGAGGCAAGGAAGAGCATCCAACCTACCCAGGGCTGAACAAAGGTCACCATGTCTCACCCATGGGATGGCTGCAGAGAGTGAGGCACAAGCTGCACAGCCCCACAAGCTGGCATCTGGATGTGAAGGTGGACATCACCCTGCACAGCTAACGCTTGAGTTGTTTGAAGAAGTCCAGCGAAGACCGTTTTACCCTGCACCAAGTGAGGGCATAAATCTTTGTGCGTCTTATTCTGTCGAAGAGGCATGGTGGCATCTTTGGTGGGGATCAGGGTATGGTATTGTTACAGAAGAGGAACATAAAAAAACCAGTAAGAGTGAAAAATGACGCTTGGGCAGACAAATGCCTCACTCAGAAGTACAGACATATTGCTGCTGGAGCTGCCCCTCCTGATCATATTCTCAGACAGCTCCTGGATAGCTCTCGGCCAGGGCGAGATGCAAAGCCTCCTATGCCATGACACGCTTCACAGCGATGAACTCCTACACTGCTCTCCACCCGTACAGCTCACAGTGCACCTGACAGTTGTTACCACATCCACAGCCTGTTGCCTCCAACTCCCTCATGTGTCACCAAGGAGGCCACACAGCCAGCAGCAAAGCTGGGAGCAGGGTCAGATCTCCAGCCGTGGTGTAGTGCCTGTGGTGTAGGACAGCCGCAGGCTTCACCTTCTGTAGAAACCCTGGGATCTGGTCCCAGTCACAGACAAGAAATCAGACTGTTTTCTCAGGGCATCACTGGTGATGTGTCAGAGCAGGTTTTTCATCTCTGCGTGGGCACCAGCATTATCAAAGGCATGTCCCAGTAGTCAGTTTGATCCTGCCTGTATGGAAATAAAACACCAGTGCTGTGACTGGAGTTACGTTGAGAGTAAGCCATAAAATAAAAATACTAAGGGAACAGCTGAAACAAACACTCAACATCCATCATGAGCGACAAGATCTTTCTTGACCCGCTAAAACATTATTTGTTCTACTTCCCAGGGGCCAAAACACTGCTCTCCTGCAAGAAATATGTGTGTCATTGGATATGTGTGTATCCCTAAATTTAATTTGTCCAATTGTATTAGGACAAGCAGCTAATTCTGAAATTCACTTTGCTCCCATAATGAACCCCTCTGCCAAATGGCATTTGGGTGGAATTGTGGAGATTGTGATTTTTATTTAAAGTGATTTATCGAAATCATTAGCCATGTTCCTGAAGTGGAATCCATGGCAATCCTTTTAATCTTCCCTCCATCACAGCAAATGCAAACATTTTTTTTAATAACAGAGAGTTTGAAATATAAGGTTATTAAAATCCAGACTTTTGAGTTTCTCCGTGCTCTCTCCCTCTGTAATGGGATGGAAACAATAATCGTGGAAATAAAGCCTCCCTTTCAGACAAGCGATGCAGAGGGTGTATAATGAACAATTAAGCATCTATTTAGTCACTTTGAATTGATATGGGTGTTAATGAAAATGAAAGAGGCCAACTTCACTTTCACTGCAGGGAAATGAAAAAGGTGAAGGGTACTACCCTAAGGGTGTTATGGTATTACCCTAAGCCCCTTTAATGAATTGAGCAGACCTCAGAGCTCCCCCAAATGCTTTTCCAGCCTGTTCCCAGAAATGCTTGGTGGAGCTCCAGGAAGCCTAGGGGTCTGCCCCATGTCCCGCCAGCGTGAGGTCTGGGCTGCTGTCACCAGCTGTCCCCAGGCAAGCTGCCAGCTGATGGTTTGCTTCATCCTCCAATGTGCTGATTCACAGCCACACGTTTCCCAGAGAGCCGAGTGGGAGGCGTGGGAGACGGGGCTGCACCAGCTGTGCCAGCTGTGCCTCAGGCCCCTGGCTACAGGGAGCAAGGTGGGGACCACCAGCATCCATGCTGCTGAGCTGCTGGGCAGTCCAGGCAGGCTCTGCAAGGGAGTCTCCGTGGGTCCCAGATTTTGTGAGTGCCCAAAGGCAGAGAAGCCCTGACAGCCCCAGCTCAGTGGGGTGTATGGACTCAGAAACGGCCGAGCACCGCTCCCTTGGCTGGCACTTGTTGAGCAGTGGGGAGTGGAAGGAGTCAGCCAGGTCTCAGCACGTTGTCCCTTTGTTTCTAAATGAGTAAAAACCAATTAGCTGATGGTACAGCAGGCAGGAAAGGGCTGTTGGCACCCTGGTTTTATAGGTGGGGTATCAGTCTCCGCCTGGAACGCTGTTCACGCATTCATTCGGACAGTCCTCACCACCCATGAATTCCATGTTTTGGGCTGGTTTGACCCATATCACATGGAGCAGAGACCCTGACTCCACTTCTCATGCACTCCAACCCAGGTCTGATTAGAGCACTTGAGGGTGGTGAGGACCTGAAGACCTTCAGAGCCAGAGCATCCCCCTTGCCCTCGGTTCCTCTGATTAATCCTCCACACACACGCACAAACACCTTTGCAAATACTTTGCCCCAAATTGCTCAGCTCCATCCCCTCGTGGGAATAAAGGTGCATGGTGTGGTGGGAGCCCATGTGGGATGGTTCCACCCAAAGCCTGGGTTAGCAGAGCCAGCTACAGGTATGGCTCAGCCCAGACCAGACTTTCTCCCTTTTCTCTCCAGTTGATGCCCTGGTGCCATGGCAACTACTAACACCAAACAGCTGTGGTGAAAATACAGCTTCGGCGAAGATTCAGTCCCCAAAGACCAGTGGCACATCCCAGGGGCAGTCCTCTCCTCCTGGGGACCCCAGCCAAAGATGTGCCTCCAGAGCGAGGCAAAGCCAGACTGCACTGTGATACCCCTGCATGGACCCCAAAACTCGCCTTGCATGGAAGACTTTCTTTAAAAAATATAATCTTGCCACATTTCGCGTCTTGGAAGGATAAAATCTGGTGTGTCAGGATGCAGAGTCTGAGAGAGGAACCATTTGCCCTTAGCTCCCGACTCACGCCCTGGCCCCCAGAGCATCCCTACAGCTTCATGCTCCAGAAGCAGAGGAGCAGCTTCAACTCCAGGCATCATGGTTCTGAGGCAGGGGGACATCAAGACATGTCCCATTGCAGGATATGTCTCCATGCAGCAGCTCAGATGTGTTTCTGTAACCAGTCACAGCTCTGTCGCTTGTGAGAAGTTTTAGGAGGCTGCAAAACAGTCCTGGGGAACAGACATCCCTGTGACCTGGTCCATGCACACTCCAAGGGGGGCAGAAAAGCTTTTTCCTCCATATTTTCTTTGCTCCTGGGCTGTACAATCTGTCCATCACCTACCTGAGCCCTGATGATTTTATTGTAAGGGATAGATGTTGCCATTTTATTCCACACACTTCCAACCCGCAGGCAGCTGGCAGGATTGCTGCTGGCTGGTAACACACACAAAAAAAATTTAATCTTTTGCTATTATTTCTCCGAAGCTCCATTTGGCTGCATTTAGGCCTGATGTAGTGATTTCTTTGCCCTCGTGACAGCTATTTCTTACATGGGGAAGCTGCACAAAAAAAAAGTAGATGTGAAAAATGGAGCTGTGATTTATTTTCACCTCCAAATATAGAAAGACAATTTCCCCCTCTCTAAGTTTTCCTCTTCCTCCTCTTGAAAGCAGTCCCAGTGCCTTCAAACCAAGCCAGCACCCCACTGAAATCCCATTGCCCAGGCGGATGCGGAGATGTGCTTGTAGGGAATCTGGACCAGTTTAAACCCATCATCAAGGTGACCAGGGACAGGCTGGCTCTTACCAGTTTACACAGCCAGCTAACCAGGGAGGGGAGCTGGCGAGGGAGCTCAGCCCCAAATGCTCTCTGCAAATCGGGCATCCCGCTGATGCCAAAACTTCTCTGGGCGGAGGCTGGGGGGGGAGCGGGGCTATGGGGAGCATCGTTCCCTTGGGATGTCGGTGGCGGGTTGATGATGCCTGCCCTCCTCCTGGCAGCGCCCGCCTTTCAATTTCTCTCTGCCGGCAGCGCAGCTCCCAGACAAAGGCTGTGCTCAGCGCTCGCGGATGGGCTGGAGCTGGGGGCTCGTCCCCAAGCGGACACCAGACCTGTCCCCAGCACTGCCTGAGCCCAGGCTGCCACTGGGACATCCCGGTCGTGCCCCTGTGCACACGCGTGTACCCACGCACACGCACGCTCCGGCTGCTCCCCACCTTCCCCCCCACCTCTCTGGGAAGATCCAGCGGCCGGATCAAGGCAGGTCTTCTGGCGTAGAAAGGATTAACTCTCCGGGGAGCCGTGGCGGAGGCTGAGCCGAGGCTCCCGCCACGCATCGCCGGCTTCGCAGCACGCCTGGGAGTTGTGGAGCTGAGCTCTCGGCGGCTAATCCCCCTCGCTGCTGGCAGCCAGGACGGCTGGGACGAGCGAGCAGGGCTGTAGGGTGAAGGGACAGGAGGGGAAGAGGACGGGGAGGAGGGTGCACACACGCACGCGTGCACACACAGCCCGCAGACGGCAGGCAGCCGCACCGGATCGGCTGCTGCTCGCAGGGAGGTCCGTAGGGAGCCGAGAGCTGAATAAAACAAGCCGGATCATCAGTCGAGCAGACCTGTTCTCTTGCAAAAGTCCTTAAGGTAAAACCCGAGAGCAGCCACTCCTCGGCTGGGCTGCCCTTGGGAGACCACCGGCTCAGGCGCCGGGCTCACCGCTGTCGTGGTCGTTGTCTCTGACTCTGGTTTTCTTTTTAAAGGAATCGACTGGGAGATGCCGGCGAAAGAAGTTGCTGAAAGCCAGGCTGGCGCAGCTGGGAGCTGCGTGCTATCAGCTCGGTCACACACCGGGAGCAGCTGAACTTTGTGGGGTTTGAATATACATTTCTCCTCTGCGGACGCTTTGGGCAGCGTTACGGGGAGAGTCACGGCACGGCACTGCACACCTTGCACCTGCTGTTACCGAGACCAAGTCCAAAGGACGTCTCTGCAAGGACCATCACCTGTGAAAAGAAGCTGGAGAAAGGCAGTTTTTCTTTCTTTTCCAGATGACTGAAAATACCTACAGGATTCCGTCTCTCCAGCTTTCTTCAGCGGGTAGCATCAGGGAGAGACAGCTAAGTAACAAAAATGATATCGGTCAAAATCATTCCAGCTCCTACTTTTTCCCAAGGAACTTCATGCCCGTAGGGGTTTGCTGCGGGCATTTCCAGGAGTGAGGACCAACGTACCACAGACGCATCCCTACTGAATCATGTAAGAATTTGCAGATGAGAAGCCTACTCCATCAAGATCTTCTCTGCCCAGTTTGCAGTACATGATTTGGTGTAAGCACGGCAATTCACGCCTTTTTCTCTCCCTTTTAAATCTCTTGGGCTTGGAGTTGTCTTTCCTCATTGCAATTATGATTATTTGCAACATTAGTGCCATCAAAGATTGGAGCACTTTCCTCTCCCAGATCCTCCCCAGTGTTAACAAGACTCTGAACTTGGTACAGCAAGTGGAAGCCACGACCAGCTCAGTGGTAAGTGTCCTGCAAGACCCCGAGCAGGACAATTACCTGTCCAACAGCCAGTCCATGAACTCAAGCAACTTCACGGCTGGCCTGGACCACTTGTTCCAGTACTCATACTCGGACAATGACCAGCTCTACAAGGAGTACAAACCTCCGCCTCGAGATGCCATTCCTCTGCCCAAGGCAGTCCTCTACCTTCTCATGGCAGCCCTGGTGGTGGTGGCAGTGGCATACGCCATTGTTGGGCATCTCATCAAGGACCTCATTCATGACTTTATAGGTGAGTGCAGCCATCACGCGTTGTGTGCATGCGGCCAAAAAAAACCTGGTGCAAAGCCTGGGGCTGTTGGCTGGCATCTCTGCTTTGATATGGGTGGGTTTTAGATCAAGCCCTGACCCTTTCATGTTTACAGGAATGTGAGTTTATTGGATGTGCTGGGTTCTCCAAACCAAGCTGCACGTCAATCAGTTTCCCAGAGAAAATCCTTAGGTTTAGCTCCTTTCCTACAGAAATGAGGCTTGAGCGTGTGCGTGTGTGTATAAACCTGTATGTGCATACATCTGTGCTGCCGAACAATCGTAAAATCCATTGGCCAGTTTCAATGGAGCTTGGATTGGAGGTCTCCAAAATGAAAAGTTTGATGGCAACAGATATCTGAGTGCAGGAAAACAACCCACCAGTGCATTGTTAAAGACGAGCTTAATCCCTTATGAGACACCAGTGAATCCAAAGTCCTAGGAGACACAGGTCAGCAGTCTGCCTGCCTTGTACAGCACCTAGCACAACCATCACAGCCTCTGAGGCTGCTGCAACAAATCTGTAAGATGGTAGCCCAAAGAGTGTGCATTTTTATGAGAACTGGCTTCCCGACTCTTTCGTTTCACCCTGTTCCTGATGAACAAGGTCCCTCGTCACCGGGGGTGAGACCTCAAACTCTCTGCTGCCTGCGGCCGCCGTGGACAGGCAGATGTGCAGGTAGAGGTGCTTGGCTGCTTATGGCAAGCCCCCAGCGGTACTTTTGCTGTTTGCCCCATAATTTGTAAGGCTGACGGTGCCAGGGAGTGCAAATGTGCCCTGTTGCCTTCTGAATCCCCGGGACTTTTGGCCCCCACACCCCGGCAGCCAGCTCACCATGTCCTTTTGGGGTACAGGGCCCCGCTGCAGGGAGCTGGTGGCAGTTTTTCAGCTTGGGCAGGGAGCCATGAGGGATCTGCAGAGGGATTTAAGCTCCTGGCTCCTGCAGACGTGCATACACCCCCCTGAAAGCTGTGGGGAGCGATGTCCTCTGCAGGAGAGTGGGGCTGAAATCCCTTTGCACACCCCTTGCTCTGAGCCTGCCCCTCAGCCAGGAATGAAGCCCTGCAGGCTCCGTCTCTGCGGTGGGAGGGAGATCACACTCATCTGGAGCAAAATCCATGTGTTCCTTCACGATCCCCCTTTATTTCCCTGCTCCTGGGATGCAGGAGATGATAGACATCAGCCAAAACTCCAACCTGTGCCTGCGGGGCAGGCAGTCCCCCTGCCTTGCTGACGGGAGGGCAAGCCAAGACCTTCGGGCAGGGGGTCCCAACCAGGCAGGGGCTAGCAGATCTGGGACACAGGTATGTGGGGAGGAGATATGTGGAACAAGCAGGGTTGAACCTCCTGGCAGGGAGCAGTGCTCAGGGTCTCACATGAGGCTCAGCCAGGAAAACGACAGGGAGCTGCTGCTGAGGAGTCTTTCTTCGCCCCAGCTGGAAGGGAACAGATACTGTCTTAAAGTGTTAAATATAACACTTAATCAGCAGCTTGCTGGGGCTGTAACATCTCCCAGCTCTGCCGCTCATCTGATTTAGCATTGCCCTCCCAACAAAGGTAGGCAGCAGGGACAGCACTAAAAATACACACGCTCCTGCCCTGAGGTGCTCAAAGGGCCAGGTCGGAGCAGGTTAGAAACCCCCTGAGCCAGGAGCCGGTCCAGTCACAGTGCCCCTGCCGAGCGGACACATCCTGCCCCAATTGCTGGGGTCCCTGACGCAGGAGAGCATGGGTGCGGGTGCTCAAAACAACCCCGTGAGTGAGTACTGCAGAACAGGGCCAACATCCGCGTGAATGTTGTGCCCCCCAGACAGGGAGAGAAGCTGAAGTTGCGGTCGGAGGCACCCGTGCCCCGGCCATGCTATTTGCAGCTCGGCACCCACGCTTCTTGGTGACCTTGGGCACCTTTTGCTTTTGCCCCAGTGTGGGATGGGATCAGCAGGGTGCCCCTTCCCTCACAAAGCCCTTTGCAAAGGGAATTCCATAGCTTTTCACAGCACCAGGGATAGCCCTAAGCTGGACAGGCACAGGGACAGTCCTGGGGTCTCCCCACTTTCTGCCACTTTGGAAGAAGCCCTTTCGCAGCTCAACGCCCTTGCTGTCAGCAGAGCATCCTCCCCGCCCTGGCTGGAGGAGACATCTCTCCAAGTTTGGATCAGAAATCCAGCTGTGAGCTTCTGCCCCATCCAGACAGAGAGGAGAAGGCATTTCCCAGACTCCAGCAGCTCCCCTCGGTGCCGAAGGCTGCCTCCAGCTCATCCTGTTTAGCACTCCAGGCCCGTCTTCACACCATTTATATGCTTAAAATGAGCCAGTCCTCGGAGAAGAGCATGCGAGACCATGTTTGTTAACACTGCCAAGCAGCAGCCTTTAAAGAGAATGTTTCATTAGAATGAGTTTGCATAAAATGACTTCAGGGACAGGACAGAGGGACCAAGGGATGGTAAATAAGAAGCTGGTCTATTAGCTGCTTTAACACAATGCCTGGATTTATATACTCAGCAGCAGCTCCAACCTCTGCTATCGGCGTTTCTGTGCTAATCATATTTAGAAGGATACAGAGAAAGATGAAAATAAGATGCCAAAGGGCTGGAGCCTGTTTCAGGGAGATTAAAGTGCGAATAGTTAATCGCTAGTTTAAAAAGTCACTCAGAAACGTCAAGGATGATTTGGACTCCTCAATAACAGCTTGTAGGACACGGCCTGGGGAGTCAAAGCATCACCCACTGCTGTGTGTGCACAGGGACCACGAGAAGCGGGCACTGGGCTTGGTTTGGAACGGTGAAGAAGGTGAGGATGCTACCGAGCTCTTCCCCTGCACAGTCTGAATGGGTATTTGAGATACCGACCTCTGTCTCACAGCCACTTCTTAAAAATTCAGTTAGAGCTTGTCCAGGCATCCCTGGGGGGATGTGAATGCTGCTGTGATGCCCATTGGGGTGGGAAGGAGCGGAACATGGGAGGCTGCAACGGAGGAGAGTGAAACATGTATTTTTGGAGGGTGGAAGGCAGAGTTCCCCTCAGCTGAAATGAGGATCTTGTCTGTCCTCATCCCCCAGAGCACCTGAGTATGGATAAAAGGGCTCTGAAAGAGCTTGTATTGAACTCGTCGTGGAGACACCTGGCCAAAGAAAGGCCAAAATACCTTAATTTCTCTCCAGTCCGTCACCACTTGCTCTGAGCTGACAAAACCTCAAGTTTGCAACTTTCCCAAAATTCGTGGGGCATCTCCACTTGGGGAAGATTGCGGGGATGAGGCGGGAGGAAGGCTCCTGTGTGAGCACAGCTCAGACCTGGCTACCAGTTAAGACAAACTGGGTCGAAGTATTTGGAAAGCGGCTTAGCTCAGGAGAGCTGCCGGAGACGGCGCTGCGGCGAAGTGCCGGCTTGGCAAATGACAAGCCTGTCGCCAACGTACAAAGCGCCTAATTACTGCAATCCTTGGGAATCAGCCCGCCCTCCCTGCTCCGTCCCCAGCAGTTCACTGAATATCGCCCTGATTTAAACACAAAAAAACGAGAAAAAAGGGTAAAAAAAAAAGTTTGACTGGAAACAAAGCTGTTGCCATGGAGACTGTAGCACGTGTGGTCCCTGGGAAAGCATCTCGCTGCCACACGGGAAGGGTCTGCTGGTCTGCGTGGGAGCTGATGCTTTGCAGGGAGACCTTTGCTGGTGTCACCCTCTGTGTTGCTCATCTCCAGAGGAGACCCTGAGGAAACTTTTCCTGTCCAGATGGCATAAGGCAGGGCAGGATCGCTGACGCTAGCAGGACTGTGCTGGTCAATGGCTTCAGGACTGCTAAAAACCTTAAGCCAGTCTCGGAACGGGGTCTCTCTTTTCTTTGCCCTGTTGACCCACCAGCAGTATTTTTATTTTTCAGCCTTATCTCCACATGCCACATTTCAGGCTTCTTTAGCAAAGCGTCTCCTTGAACAAAGAAACTGTGCATGAATGTAGCATTGCTGAAAATAGCTGCTGGGTGATCCTGCAGGGACTCAGGATCCGCTTTTAATTGCTCCCACGCAGAACCGCAGGGCTCTTAGGATAATTCAGCCTGTGGCAGGGATGGCGGATAGCGTCTCAGGGCCATCAGAGAGGACTTACATCTTCTTTTTGGGCTCTGTTTTGAGGATGATTCGTTTGCCTCTCAAAGCTAAGGGAAAAAGACAAGACCAGGTCAGGTTCCCTTCTGTTTCCCCACCTCGGTGCTAACATAGCTCTGACACTAACCCCCAGCCTCAGTTTCCCTTTTGGCTCATGGAGGTGCGTTAGGGGTTCCTTAGCCACTGTTTGAGGGGTGCTGATGTCTAGCAGTGGCTGCCACAGGATGGCTTTCACCTGGTTAACTCCCACTCCCAGCTGTTAAGGGAGAAGCCGCTGCCTGAGCATTCACACACCATTCCAGGAGTCTCACACCCGCCACCCGAGCTGGGCAGGCTGAAGATCCTTCCCTTATCTTCAGAGAGGCCCTGCTGCTGTCAATGGATGACTGAACTTCCTTATCTTCTAGCTGGAACTGAGTCCTTGGGGCCCTCCTTCACTGAGCTTGGCAAGGGTTCAATGAAAATTCACAGTACTCAGGTGGCAGATTCACAATGTGCAGCCTGAGGCCTCAGTGAATTTAGCCACTAACACCAAGCAAGTTAGTTATACGAACAAATCTATATATGAATAGTCTATCGGGAAGCAAAAGAGCAACTCGTTATACATTTTGACTATTTTTTTTTCTATAACACAGCTACAGTAAGAACAGGCAGATGCCCCATCCCTGCATCCCCCCTGGCATCGACGTGGCTGCGGGCTGTGGCTGTCGGCCGGACAAGTGGCCACAGCGGTCTGGCCCTGCAAAAAGCAGGCAGAGGTGGCCCCACTCTAGCACAGCTGCTTTTGCAGCCAGACCTCTGAGGCACAAAGCATGAGCAACGGGATGGCTCCCGGCACATGGTGCCAGCGATCGATGGAGGCTGACCTCAGGGATGCGCCATCCATTCCTGCCATCGCGTGGTCCGGCAATGTGCTGCGTCAGGTCCCCAGGGTGAAGACTGTGCCTTTCACCTCTACGAGTGCCAGTCTTCCTCGAGCTGAGACCGAGCAGGGCTCCTCACCCTGTGGCCATCTTCATTCTGCCTCCATGGTGGATGCCTAAGGCTGGAGGATGCGGAGAGCAGCTAAACACGCCCAGGAGCATCCCTGCCTCCCACTCCCTGCCTCCCACGTTCCACACCTGAGTCATCACCTCCCAAGACCGGCTCTGCAGAGCAGCAACGCTGCCCGGCAGGCAGGACTAGGATTAAATGCAGGCTTGGTCCAGGGTTATACTGGTGTAGAGAAGCTATTTTTAAGACAATATCATAATTCAGTGAATGCCNTTTCCATCGTCACCCCCTTTCCCATCAGACCCTTCATGCCGCTGACAGCTCTGCAGAGGGGCAGTGTCCTTACCAGTCCATCGGCAAAGCAGCGTGCTCGTGTTTCTCGGGGTGCAGGACAGTTTTGGCTTGGCCAGCATGGCTAACCTAAGAAATTTCTGCAAAACAGGGAAGGAAGAACAGACTCCAACAGCAAGTTAAATTAGCAAAACATGAGTCTGGTGGGAAAGGGAGATTTCTTGCTAAAAAATTACTGCTGCCAGAGGCAAACAGAGATTTTCCAGCAGAACAAACCTGGGAGATATCTGCTGATTTTGCTCATGAATAAGCAGAGTCTGTCCTGCAAATGAGACAGATACGATGGCCAGCTGCGACTGCTGCATTGTGTCAAACATGAGGGATACCCTTGAACTCGTGTCCGCTGGGAATGCTTTGGCTGGAGCTGGTCCTGCCTTGCTGCAGAGCACGAGGCGATTGCTGGATCGGGACCTGTTTCAGACAAAAANGTCTCCTGCTCCTGCTGCTGGGAAAAGGACTTTTTTAGCAGCTGTTTTCACACCCAGCTCCATTTAAAGCAAGTAAATCTAGAGCACAAGTTTGATGGTTCATCTAACATGTTTCCCCTTCCGTTGCTTGTTTGCATCTCTGCATGGAGTGTGAATGTCTCACACATCAGCCTTCATTTAAATTTCAGCCCTTTCTTTGACCTCCCTCTGCTTGTCTGTCAGGGACTTCTCTTTTCCAGTGGCTGAAGTGCCTCACAGACATCCCGCACTGTCACCAATGAATGCAGGGGACCTGGCCAACCCACTGGGATCACAAAATCATAGAATCGAATCCTAGGATTGTAGAATAGAATCATAGAATAGCTCAGGTTAGATGGGACCTTGAAAGGTCATCTAGTCCAGCCCCCCTGCAGCGACCACGGACATCTTCAACTTGATCAGGTTGCTCAGAGCCCTGTCCAACCTGGCCTTGACTGTTTCCAGGGATGGGGCATCGACCACTTCACTGGGCAACCTGTGCCAGTGTTTCACCACCCTCGTTGTAAACAATTTCTTCCTTATATCTAGTCTAAATCCCCCCTCTTTTAGTTTAAAACCATTACCCCGTGTTCTGTCGGAACAGGCTCTGCTAAGAAGCCTGTCCCCATCTTTCTGATAAGCCCCCTTTAGTTACTGAAAGGCCACAATGAGGTCTCCCCAGAACCTTCTCTTCTCCAAGCTGAACAGTCCCAGCTCTCCCAGTCTTTCCTCACAGGAGAGGTGTTCCAGCCCCCTGATCATTTTTGTGGCCTCCTCTGGCCCTGCTCCAACAGGTCCATGTCTGTCCTGTGCTGAGGGCTCCAGAGCTGGATGCAGGACTCCCATTGGGCTCTCACCAGAGGGGAGCAGAGGGGCAGAATCCCCTCCCTCGCCCTGCTGGACACACTGCTGGGGATGCAGCCCAGGGTTCGGTTGGCCTTCTGGGCTGTGAGTGCACATGGCTGGGTCACGCCCAGCTTTTCATCCACCAGTACCCCCAAGTCCTTCTCGGCAGGGCTGCTCTCAATCCCTTCACCCCCCAGCCTGTAGTGATACCAGGGGTTGCCCTGACCCAGGTGCAGGACCTTGCATTTGGCCTCGTTGAACCTCATGAGGTTCACACAGGCCTAATTCTCGAGGTTGTCCAGGTCCCTCTGGAAGGCATCCCACTGTGCTCTCATCTCACGACGAGACTGGACATAGAGCATCCCCGTGCCTCTGTGCACACAGGCAGCAGGAGGCTGCTCCCAGCTGCCTGCACTGTAAGGGGTTTCCAAGCAAGGACAGTCCCTTCTGCTGTTGGTGTGAGGAGGGGTAAAACATGCTGTGAAATCTGGGAAGCCCAGAAGAGTATTTTTCTGGCCCCTTTGATCAGCACACCACAAGAGTCCTGCTTCCAGGGATGTTATCAAAGACAGACAGAGCCAGGGAGGTGCAGGGGCACTTTGTGCCACATCACTCTGCTATTTAGGGAGAGATACTATTCCACAGCTCCTGATTTACCCAGTCTTCTACCCTATCTCATCTCTCCAGCTGCTTTGGATCAATCGCTCCATATTGATCTCACCCCATCTCAGCACCTTCCACCTCGCCTTTCGCCCCACAAGACCTCAACAGATACACTGAGCCTTGGCAGTGCCCAGCAAGCAGGGAGAGGTGTCTGTGGGTTAGATGCTGCTCCCCCAGTCTGGCTGAGAAAGTCACTTTGTCCCTTTCCTTTATCTGAGGCATTCCTGTACGTGCCAGTGTGCATGCCCTGATTTTGCAACATGTGTTACAGGCTCCTTCAAGGTGCTGGGTAGCGGCAGGCAATGATTTTCCTTACCTCCAAGGTGTGACCATCCTGGGTCTGGGGATATCACTGCCGCAGGAGTGCACTGTGGGACCCTTGCTCACCCCAGCTCTGCCCTTTGGTGTCCCAGGTCCATTAGGTGCCCTGGTTCAGCCTGACTATTCTTGCCTTCTGGCTAGAGCATGCGTCCTTGAGACGTGTCTTTGAGAGCATGACTTTGGTCCAAAAGAGGATTTCATTTCCCTCTCGGTGCCAATTGTGTCCATTTTCTGTTGGTCATGCAGATCCCCTGCCAGCTGTAAGGGTTGGAGAGGGAAATACCTGTCGTGATGCTAAGGGCTTCAGCTACCTTCAGCAGGTCACCACTGTCCCTCAGCTCCCAGCACCTCACCACGCTCCATCACCTCATTACAACACCCCACAGGGTGCATTATCTGAGGTTTATAATGCGTGCTTGTGCTTGATGTGAGGTTGTGCATCCCATCTCCTGCAAGGGTCCTTCCGCATCAGAACAAGATTTAATCACATCAGGACCAAAGATGTGCAGGTGTCCTTTCTCCTCCCTCTTGTTCCTTTCCAGACATCCCGTGGGGGACCCAGGGGGACCCCAATTTCTCACCCACAGGCTAAGCAAGCTGAGAAGGAGCCAGAGGGAGAAGCTGGGGAGGAGCATGCATGGCTGGGACAGAGCCGGCCGGTGGTGGCTGGTGGGGAAGACAAGGGCGCTGACATTTTTATGGTTGTTCCTCCAGGGTCCTGCTGGCAGGAGATCCACTGCCAGCTCCACGGGGCCTCGCTCCCCTCTTCTGCACATGGCAACATGCTGAAGTTACAGGCCATAAATGGCCACAAATAATGTGTAATTGTGTAATTACTTTGCTCCTTACTTACACAGTCAAATCATAAAGGCATCGCAGTAAATACCCTCTAATGACAGCCTAATTACATCTTCCTGCAGATTACCGGGTAATTAGATCCAGCAGGCTCCAGAAATAATTCCCAGGGAAGCAACGGTTCGGATTAGCGTGCACAATCCAGCCCGCACTTACCTGGGAAACAGACTGCGGCAGCCTCACGCAAGCCGCTTTCCCCGGGCGCCCCAGCCAGCCACATCCCCTTTGGTGACAACGTACCGTGACCCTTTTCCCACAGAAATGGCTTTTGCTGAGCCCCACCAGCACTCTCCCAAAACACCCATGCTCTGTGTTTCTGCCTTGATCACACCAGCTCTTGCTTCTTCTCCTTCCTGCCAATGTCCCCGTGGGTCCATTGCTTGGCCACCAAACGCCACCTCCCCTTGCTCATGGGCATGCAAATCCATGGTCTTTGCTTCGCATTGCAACCGTGACCCGATGGCTCCCAGGATATTTGGGGACCTGACACCTCTTTTTCTACAGGTTATTCCCCTTCTTCCCTGCTGGACCAGCACCTGCTCCCACTGGAGTTTTACCTCTGATGTCAAGGAAAACAAGCCGAGACCTTTACTAGTATTTGTAGTAGGCAATCTTGTTATTGCCTCCTGGATCCTCCTCACGCCAAGCAGGGGCTGGCACAAGCCTGGGAGGTCTCGGGGACAGGAGGGGGGGGTCCAGCTGGTGCAGAGCCAGCCTGGGCTGCAGGGCCAGGCCAGGAAGCAGCCGGTGAAGTGTTTGGGTTTGGTCTACATCCAGTAAACCTAAGCACAATGGAGGCTATAAAGCAAAAAAGACCCAAATGAGCTTCCTAGCTGGTTTCCTCAGGGAAGGGCTGTCGTGGGGAGCCCAGGCTCTGGTGGGGACTGTGGACCATGCAAGTGAAAGACAAATGCCCTGGCTGGGACTTGGGGCAGACCCTGGGGCTCCCCAGAAGCCTTTGGACCATGTCTTTGCTGAACTCCGCAATCGCTCTTGCAAGCACCACGGTAGTTGTGTGGGCTGTAGTGGCTCTTCTCCTGCCCTTCCCATCGCTCAACTGGCAGACCCCATTGGCACGGTGAGGGAGGTGGAGAAAAAAGGAAAACAAGAAAAAACAGTCACTCTCTGGACACACCTGTGCCCGGTGTGGTGGGAGCTCTCTCCTCCTTGGAGCCTGCACCCATGTCCAGCCAGACCACGCCAGGCAGTGGGGCACAAGCCCCTCTGCTCCCTGTCCGGTCCCAGTGGCAGGGTGGACACCCGCCCTGGCTCCACAGTATGACTGTCACCCCAAAAGCCATGCCCCAGCCGTTGGGGATGGTGTGGCCAAATGGCTATAGGCTGGAGAAGAAAGTCAAATATTGCATTGCAAAAATGACAAAACTTTTGGGTTTTCTTCACAGAAGAAGGAAAAGCTCTGTGGCTTTCAAAAAAGCCCCCGAATTCAACCTACAGTGCACACACTGAGCACAGGGAGGACCACAGGTATTTCCCATCTCTCCTCCTCACCACCGGTGACCCAGGAAATGCGACCTTCATCTCCTTTCGTCCCGGGGATCCCACTCTGGCATTTGCCATCATTTGCCTCAGTTTTGCTGCAAAACTTTTTTCCACAGCCCATGAAGAAGGCAACATCTCTCTGCGATTACATTTCTCTGTCCCTGCTCCACCAGGCAGCCTGCCTCCTCCACAAAGAGCTGCAGCCTCTCACCACACCAACTAGTTTGAAAAAAAACCCAAACATTTCAGAAGTGGCAGCACCTGCCTGCACTGAACCACAGCCCCTCATGCTGCAGGGGACATCTCAGTCACACGGCTGCCCAGCAGCAGCCACTGTATTTTGGAGGGGGATCCATCACTCCAAGGGTTGTGAGAGTGGCCGGATCAGCTCAGAGCCATGTCCCCGAGCTCCAGCGACCTGCCAGAAGTGCAGCCCCGAAACTGCCATGGCAAGTTTGAAGCCCGTTGTGGCTGTGATGCACTCCCAGGGCGGATAAGCCACATCCCCAGGCATGCCTCCAGCCCCATTTGTATGTCACACAGTTATTTAATTATCCCCTCCATTCCCTACAGCAAAAACCCACCATAGGAAATACACTGCTTTCCCTTGCTCGAGACCCCAGATGCGCACTTCACTTCGGAGACATTTTCATTTTGGGGATTAGCAGGGAGATTTCATTCGCCTAAGCCAGGAGGGCTTCCAGAATCCAGCAGCCTGAAAATCATCCCGGAACTGGGAAGAGCAGAGACCCCAGTACTGGGGGAGTAGAGGGGACCATAGGGGAAGGGGTGGGCGAGAGACCCTCCTGGGGTGTGAACACCCGGAGCAAGGGGTAGGGTCTAGCAGGGGGCAGTGATTTCCCAGCCAGCTTTGACTCTGTGGTCAGCCAGAGGTAACCAGGGGCTCGGTTTGTGCTTCTCCCTCCTCCAGACTGGATCTTTGGCCCCAGCCCAGATGACAACAGCAACAAGAGCGACATCAACTGCATCAGCAACAGCGTCAATGAGATGAGCGAGATGCCCGAGGCGCCGCGGCGCCGGGACCGCCAGCCCCAGGACGTGGTCATTGCCATCGGCGAGACCTGCCACTTGCCACAGCAGACGTGACCGGCGTGGTGGCAGGGCCCGGTGGGACGGAGCAGTGGGATGGAGCAGCAGGATGGAGTGGTGGGATGGAGCAGTGGGATGGTGCAGCAGGACAGTGCAGCAGCTGCCTTCCAGGACCAGGCAGCGAGAGGAAGGGATGAGCAAAGCCAGCACCATGGAGCAAAGCCCTCCTCACCCCGGTTTTGCCAACCTCTAAGGACGTTACTGGGGCAGGCAGCATTGCCCCTTCTCCCGGGCTTGTCAGTCCTGCCCTGACGTCTGCCTGTGGGTTCGTGACCTCCCTTTCTTCCTTGTGAAAAGCAAAAAAAAGCAAATGCAAAATACACCCACCAAACAACGCTCGCAAGAGAAATGAGCCAGAGAGGAGCTGGGCGGTCCTTTGGTGTGCAGCTGTGCCACAGCACGGGGACGGGGTGGTGAACAGGGCGAAGGAGACGAGAAGGCTGCATGAGAAATGTCTGCGTTTCTGGGAACAGACCCAGGACGCAGCAGGGAGCTGGGACTGCAGCGTGAGCCAGGGGCTGCAGAAAGGCACTGGGAGGTCAGCAGGTGTCAAATCCAGCGCGGTATGTTGGTGACCTGCCTGGGCCATCACTCCTCTCCTTAGTTTTTGCAGCTCCAGCTTGCAGCCCATTTCAGCAGGTGCGTCCCATGGCTCTGTGACAGCAGGGTGACAGCCTCACCTCTCCAGGGAGCCTTCTTCCCCCATGCCCATGCCAGGCCAGGGCCACCACCTTCCCTCCACCACCAGCTCTGATAGAGCCCATCATCCCCTGGCTGGGAGCAGCCCTGCTGGGACATGGCACACCCCTGTTCTCTGAGGACAGTTGCTGGAGGGGAGGGCAAGGACCCACCTGCAGGAAACCCCAGCTCTTTGTGAGGATCCCTCAGACTCATCGCAGAATGGCCATCCCCCTCGTCACCCCCAAACTAGCTGCCACCACGAGGGTTGCTGGCTCTTCGCTGGGGTCAGCCACATGTGCATGCACTGGTGGGGGGAGGAGACCTCCCTTGTCTCACTGGGTGCCTTCCTTTTCCCTGCCAGGGCCCCGCCAGCCGAAACTGCCCTTCTCTCTTCCTGCCATTTCTCTCTGCCCAAAGGCATCCTTTCCCACACAGCCTCCAGGCAGATCCCTGCTCCCCCCCTTTTTAAGAATCTCAGGGGAACCCAGCAGCAGCTTTTGCCCCACTCAGGGTTTTAAACCAGGCTTCATCATTGCTCTGTATAGCAGAGTGGAGGCACTGGGACCAAGCTCATTCCTCGGTCCCGGTGCCTCTTACTTATGAAGATCCCTTTTATCTCCACGTCTTTCCTGAACTTAAAAAAAAGGCTATATTGATGGCCCAGAGACTGGATCCCAGGAGAAGGCAAGAGGTCAGGACTTCTGCCTCTGCGTTCAGGGAAACAAGCCCTGCCTTTCCCAGCCTGAGGTACCCAGCGCACCCCTAATAACAGGGGCCAGAGCATCATTTTCCCCTTCTGAAAGTGGTTAGGGAAAATGGATGCGGTTTCAACCTCCCGTTCTGATGGCTTTTAATGAGAGCCATTACCCGAGGTTCCACGCTGGGGCTTTGTCAGCTTGGCAAGCAAAGGCAGTAGCACAGTACCACAAGCCTCCCCCCAGTAATTAACCGTTTCCAGTCAGACACGTCATCGCTGCCACCATCATTTTTCTCCCATTTTTTTGGCCCTGGGTTTGTAACACGGCTGCTCTGGCAGCTGCGCTGGGGCTGACGAGGGGAGCCAGGCAGTGATGCCACAGCAGCTGTGGGGGATGCTGTGGGTGGTCCCGCGCCTGTTGGCCCCTGGGAGCGGGGCTGCAGTGCTGGAGCTGGCTGCAGGCTGAGGAAACTGGGAAGGTCCAGATTCCTGGGGGACAGAATATAGTACGGGGAGGGTGGTTTCCCTGCTCCCCTGCCCTCTCAACATCTAGAGGCTGGGCATCCAGGCCACACAGGTACCCCCAGCCACTGCTGTTGGGGAGCAGTGCGACCACGTGTCCGGCGCAGACACTGCTCTCGAAGGGACTGGTCCCTGCCATGGGGACGTGCCAGTCACCAGGCACGACTGTTCCCCATGTGGCTGCAGGCAACAGCCCCGGCAGCTCTTCTGCATCGGGGGCTCATTGCCCACCAGCTGCTGGAAATAAGGTGGGGGCTTCGCTGCGGATGGAGGCAGCCACCTCCGCTCCAGCCGGTTTCTTGCTCCATTCCCGAGACATCTTGGGTCCCACGGGCCGCGGTTTGACCATGGGGAGCGGCTCTTGCACCAAGCAGCAGCTCGCACCCAGGGCCAGGGTGGCTGTCACCTACCCCAGGCCACTGGCCTCCGAGCAGGAGGTGAAGGAAGGAGCCAAGCTCCCTCCTGTGGCCGCCTGCACTGGGTCCCACCCGGCCGCTCAAGGCTGGGAAGGGGCTCACTTCCCTCCTCGGCCTCCCGGAGCCAGGACCCCTCCTCGGGAGCCCCTCTTTTGCAGGGATGCGGGAGGGATCCTGATGCTGTGTCCATCTCCCAGACCGACCGAGCCCCCAGGTAATGTTATGGCAGATACACGGCGGTGGGAACCACCAACCGCCTCCCTGAGCCACAGGGTCCTGCCCGGTCAACGCCAGGAACCAGGCTGGCGCTGGAGCTCTGCAGGACCCCATGGCTGTAAGCTGCTTTCTCCACTGACCCCGCTGGAGCCTGCCACATCCCGGGGAAAAACTGCGCAGGACAGCAGTTTCCCACACCACCTTCCTTTGCATCCCCCCATCTCTGCATCGTTGCTATCACCTGGCACCTGCCTTCCCCCTAATTTGTCCCCAAACATGTCACCAGACACTGCACTAGTGCTGAGCTCTGAGGATGCTTGTGAGCCTGTCAGAGAGTCCTGAGAAGCTGTGGAGCCATTTTGCCTCCAGACACTGGAGGCAGAGCATGGCTTTTGGCTGAAAGCAGCCCCTGTCCCTCCAAGGAGTCAGTGGCTTTCGGTCCAGCTAGCAGCACTTGCAGCTGGCTGCATTTTGGAGGACATCTCCAGCACCCTCAGAGGACCTCTGAAGCAGGGTGGCAGGACAGCACCAGGTGGCTGAGTGGGGCTGTGAGGATGGGGAAGGGAGAGCTGTTTGGATGCCAGTGCAAATAGTACAGCAACCACATCTGCACTTCCCACCCACCAGGACTCTCGCTCTGGGCTGTGCTGTCCCCCTCCGAGCAGGGGACGGGGTCTGGCCATCCAATATCAGGGGCCCAGGGAGAAGCTCCGTGGGAAGAGGTGCTGGAGGCTGCTTTGCCCGGGGGAGGTTTAGGGGGCGAAGGGGGCTGATGAGGGTGCCGGGCTGCTCCAACTGCTCCAACCCCTTGCACCTCTTCAGTGCAGGAGGTTGCTCTTTAAGTCCCTCTTTCGTCTCCCAAGCGCCTTAGGGAACAGGGGCGAGAGATGCTGGTGCTTTTTATAGCAGCCGTAATCCCTGCTGCTCACACCACCTGCACCCTCCTTTTCCCCAAGGCCAGAGTCTGAGCCTCCGAAATGGGGGCTGCTGCCCAAAAACTGCCTTGAACCCCTTCGGTTCCCAGTGTCACCTCTCCCAGGGCACAGATCCCGGTTGCGACTGGTTCTGGACTCAAAACCCCTTTGCAGAAGGCGTTGGAGGACCTCAAGTGTTGCACCCCTCTCCCAGTCACAACACTCTGACAAGGAGGGACAGACAGACAGACGTACAGAGACGCGTGGATAAGCACCGGGACAACTGCCTGGCCTCTCCACTCTGCTCCAAGACTTGCTGAGCTGAAACCAACCCCCTGGCACAGCCATGAGAAAGTCCCTAGGAGCAGGAGGAGCTGGGGGAGGCTGGGGGTTTCTTTACTTTCTAATCCCCTCCACCTTTAACAAGAGGGAAACTGAGCCAGGGAGCGAGCGGGGAAGAGCACTTCTGGCCCCACAGCGCAGGAACAGAGCCCTTTGCAGGGCAGCTGATGAGCTTTGAGGGCTGATGAAGCTCCACGCTCGGATGTAACCCCCAAAACATGACATTCGGCATTTTGTCGGGGTGGTTTCGGTGCTGGGGTGGCTGGTTTCCCTTACCTGGGCTGCGCCCGCAAAGACAGGGATGGCACTTGGGCCATCCAGGCTTCATCCCTGGGGACAGAGGGGACTGGGGAAAAGGGATGTGAAATGGGGCAGCGGGAGGTTTGGTCGGGCAGGGGCAGGTGCCTGGGAGAGGCGTATTCCACCTCCCATCCCTGTCTTGGTGGCCAGCACCGTCCCCACACCCAGCCCCAGTCCTGGTTCCCTCCCAGAACCACAGCCATGCAGGGAGCACGGTGAGCACTGCAGCTGCTTCCCTCCCATTTGGGGACATCCCGCTCTGGTCCTGCACCGGTGTCCCCAGCAGGGACGTATCCCGTCACCCCCCTGCCCTCCCCTGCCAGACCGTGCTGCCCTCCCAGCTGCCGTGCAAATTCTCTCTTAAGCAGCTCATCTTTTACTTCTCTCCAGCCAAAAGCCCCCCTGACTCTGCACCCTGCCAGGGAATACCCAACACGTCTTTTAACCTTTTACTACTTCTGTTTTCCTGCCCACAGCAGATGCAATTTTCTCCAGCCCCTGGGACCAGGGGTTCTTGCAGGAGAGGGCAGCAGGGGAAATCCTGCCTAAAACTGCTCAGCCCCTGCCTGCACCACTTTCCCCCTGCTGCAGGTCTGGCCCCTGTCTCCCACAGCCTCTTTGCAACACATTTGCTGTATTTTTCCCTTTAAACATCCCACGGGGAAAAAAAAAACAACGGGGGGGGG
>Ga0065711_1003121_pt1 | contig 41867 bp, 28 predicted proteins | sample Hoacrofraction12_FD_59098 | JGI IMG/M metagenome (GOLD analysis project Ga0065711, IMG submission 59098) | Hoatzin crop microbial communities from Cojedes, Venezuela - Epithelial fraction 12 v2 (version 2) | ecosystem: Host-associated > Birds > Digestive system > Esophagus > Crop | place...
GGGGGGGGGGGAAAGGAATAAGCAGCATAGGTATCATGTATATGATTTTATCGATCAATAAATCCAGAGAAAGGCAGAAGGTGAACACAGGCATCCAAACCCACCAGGACTTCCTTGTTGATATGGTTCCTTCTGCTAAACCAGATGAGGACAGCAGGAACCCAGCATCAGCTCCAGAGCCGGACCACTGGCCTGGGACTCAGGCCAGGAGGAAGCTCCACTTCTCTGTTCCCAAACCATGTCCACACAGACATCCGAAAATGTGACTTTCCTTCACCTCATCCACGTTAACCCACCCTGCTGGGAGGCTGTGAAAAGGAACCCAGTCCTGCTGTGCAATGGATGTCTCCCTCCACCCTTCTCTGCTCATGCAGAGAGGTCCTTTCTTCCATGAAATCAGCCAGGTCCATCACATAGCTGCCCATCTACTGGCTATAGCTGGCCCCAGTTACAGCCATGATCTCCCTGCAATGACAGGGCTGGGCTGGTCAGCAAGAAGAAGGGTGAAGGTGATAGACCCAGTCCACCTCCAGAGGACGCCCAATTCAGGTGTAGAGGACAAGACTGGGACTACAACATTTGACACTTCAATACTGACTTCTGGGGGGACCAGTCAGCTCCTCCTGACCATGCTTTGACAGCAGAGGTGGCTCAGTGGTGGCTCAGTCCCACAGATGGCCAGCCAAGGCAGGAGGACTGCAGCAGGCAGTGAAGCATCCCCTGGATTGGGCACCATGCGGTGCCTTTGGGATGGGGGGGGTGGTCCGAGGTAGGATGTGTGCACTGACTGGCACAGTGTGAAAGGGAGTGGAGGGACCATGGGTTTGAAACAGCCAGCCAAAAATCCCAAGCTCAGGAGTATTGTCCCTTCTGCAGCCACAGAGCTTCAGATGATCAACGATGAAGGACTGGAGTGCTCCTTAGCACAGCACCCTGACCTTTTTACTTGGTTCTCGGATACCAACAAACAAATTAGGGTTTTGCCATGCGGGAGAGTCTCACAGATAATAATTTTGTTCTTTTAGCTATTGCAGCCTGTTGTCTTTTGTCTGGGAAGTTAGTCTGCCACTATGGGAACTCACACCCTCCATCTCCAGGCCAGACTGAGGTCATATCCCTCAGTCACATCTGCAGCCTGAACCCTTTCCATAGTGCAGCTGAAGACCTGATCCTCTATTTGGATCCATGTGGACTTCTTGCCTTCTCCTTAAGCTTCATAAGCTTCATGTCTGTAAGATTTCCCTGTTCTGGACATGGGTTTGTACCGCTGGGCACTGCTGCCATCTAGAAAACTCTCATCCCTTCCCCACCTGATACGCTACCAAGGACAAAAGATTAATGACATGCTAGAGCACTTGGCTGTCTGTACAACATTGTCACCAGATTTCCAACAAGATTTCAGTAGACTGATTCCACCTATATCTGCTTTTTCTCTTATTTATCTTTTGATTTCTTATCCTGCAAAGATTTGTGTCTTTGCCCCAACATCCACAATTACAACTCTCCTGGTTGTAATTGCACAGTCACCTACATGGCCAGGCCCTGCGCTCCAGGCTTCTGCTGTAAAGCAGCTTGCCAGTCACCGGCCCCGATGCTGTGTTGCTGGAGGAATGAGCGACAGTCATGCCCTCTGCTGCACCAGTCCATGCTGCATATTTGTCTTCCATAGTCCTGCCTCGGGAAGGCAATCCAAACAGTAAAGCTCAGGATCCACAGAGCCCAGAGCAAAACCTCTGAAGATGAAAATTGTCACAGCTGCTTAATCCAACACCTTGTGGACAGAGAAGCATTTGAACATGTCCCCTGGCTGCTCCCAGGCTGGCTGGGATTCCCAGAGACCCCTGGGTGCAACCAGGCTGTGGCACCAGAACAGAAACCCCAAAGTATCAGACTGTTGGCAGCAGGAGGGGATGCATGGTGGAGCTGAAAGGAGCCCTGCCAGGTTCCCCACGCAAGGGGCTGTGGCAGCTGCCCCTTCTGGGGTGGTCTCCCCACCGGGGAAGGAGGCCCTGGGGGACTGGGGGGCTGCACCCCAGGGCAGAGGGGGAGGGCTGCCTGCATTGGGCCAAGAGAGGGTTCTTCCTGGGGCTGATGCAGAGCCCCCAGCCAACCTGGCCATAAGAAAGAGGTGCCTGGGTCATGGCTTTGCTGGGAATACTCAGGGACAAAGGGTCTTTCTCCAGCCCTGGAGACTGGACCTCGCATGATCCTGTGAGACCTGGAGTTGGGCCAGGGGTTGAGGGAAGGAGAGGAAGGGGGCCTGGAGAAAGTTTTCTCCTTCATTGTTTTCGCTCCCTAGATGACTTGCTCAGATCCTCATTTCTTCACTGCAAACCGTTGACTTCGATTAGGGGCATGTTGCTTGGGGACTTGGTTCCCCTTGTCACAGGGGAAGTGAATGGGAGCAGGCATCCGTGTTCCCATCCCTCCTCCTCAGAGCTCCTCTGCCCAAGCTCCTTTACATCTCCCTGCTTTTTCTCAGGGTCCTTTGCTCCTGGGGAGAAATCACAAAAGTGGTCTGAGAGGAGACAAGAGATGCTGATGGAGGACTAACCTAGCTGGAAGGTCCAGCGGGACCCTTGAGGGCAGGGAGGTGGAATCTTCCCACATGTACGTGCTGTCTGAGCAGGACTCAGCGGTGCTAAAGATGGAAAAAGTACTGCTTGCAACCCACAGCTATGCCAGGTCCACGGGATTTAGTCCCTTTCCATGTGGCTCTGTCACTCTGGGCAGTTCCAACACAGAAGGTCTTTCCCTCCCTCATTCTCTCTGTGGATCAAAGGGACTTGAACACATGAACATCCACTTCTCCGTTTCTCCATATTCGGTGTCCATGCCATATTCAAAACCTGCCTAGATACAACTACAGGTGGGGGCAGTGTGTTCCTGGGTGGGTTGTATGATCTTGTCCCCACTCCACTTGCTGTTCCTGCACTGGGCATCCTCGCAGCTTTGGCTCGCTTCTCCCTCCTGCACAGAGCTGGAGCACAGAGCTGCATCAGTGCTGGTCCTGGGATTTTCTACCTGAACTGGGTCTGTCCAGCCCTCAGAGATGAGTAATTTGGTATCCCACCCAACTCCTGTTTAGCCTTCTGGCTGCCTCAGCAGATTGGCTGGACTCCCCCAAAGCAGTGAGACAGAGGTCGAGGGACCTGCTTTGGCTGAAAAAACTCTGTTTTATCTCACATGTATAATTACAGTGATTTGTCTGGAAAATTTGGCTTTCGGTGATAGAAGACCTCTCTAGTGAGAAAGACTGTAATCATGACTGAAAAATCTCCTGAACTGAAGTGTATGCTAACACATGTTGCCATATGTATGTTTCTGTGCGAGTATGTTCATGCATATAAATAACTGTTTACTAAAGTATTTTAACCTGCTTTATAATACAGCCTGAAGTTATCTTATCTATATTGCTAATGAAAACAAACAGATGTATCCAAACATCAAAACACTCCTGTATGAGGAGTTCCTTATCAGGTCTACTCCGCTCACTGACCCAGTTAAACCTTCAGTAATTCATTAATTTCATCACCATGGCTTTTTAGAAGTACTAACCAACTTCCCTATCAGCATATTTTTGATCTTCGGAAGCTGCAATTCCCTGATGTTTTGTTTGCCTTCTGCATCCTGCAAATGCATCCATCCGTTCAGCTTTGTCACTGCCTGCCTGCCTCTGCTAATTATCACCTCTTTACCCACACAGTTCTTTCCTAGCTAGCTAGTTCAAAGCCTCAGTGGAAGGAAAAGCCAAAAAATAAACTGTCCCAAGCCTGGCAGCATTTCTAATTTTTATCTGCTGACTATGCCTCAAATAAGGAAATAGACAGGGTAGGATCCCAGGACATCCCTGACGCTGAGATCCCTGCTCTGTGCTTCAGCTATGGTAAAGTTCTTAAAACAGCCTGTGTCATGGGAGACATCCCTACTTTATTATTGGCCTCCTCTAGGTGAAAGGGAATGGGGAGTGCAAGAAGAACCAAGGAGAAAGAAGTCTAGATGCTCACCCTGACCACCCAGCTGTGACAGTGGCACACCATATCTAAAAAGCGTACAACTGCTCCATTCACAGTGTGTACCCCCATCCTCCATCCTCAACCCCAGTGACACTCGGCAGAGACATTGCCTAGCTGTCTGGAGCCGTCAGGTTCTTGAGAAGGGCAGGATCTACAGGAAGGCTGGGGACTCCCATGGAGCCTGGCTCCAGGATTTGGCTCAACCCGTCCATACCAGACCTTCTGAGGATCCCTCTGGTCATGCATACAAACCTAACTCCCTCCCCGCTCAGTAAGGATCTGTCATTTTTAGACTGCACTGAGAACAAGCTAGACCAACACACTCAAACCACTGCTGCAAAATATCTACCCCCTGTGCCTTGTGTTCCCACAGAAAGCCCTCCGTGTCTGAATGCCAATAAAATGAAACTCGAGTCCCTATTTATAACACCAGTAGCAGAGCAAAGTACAGGGTGGGAATGCACTCCCTAGCCTGGGGATATGTAAATTCCTTAGTCTAATCCCAGATAAGATAGGAGACTTTCCTTTTCAGTTAAACAGTGCTCTTTGGACACATACTGCACCACCTCCTTCTGCCTCATTATTAAAAGAATCTATGACTTTATCAGAGGGTCCCAAATAGGACATCCCTGGACACTGCTGATACACCTTTTTCCGACACCTTGTCCACACCAATGACATTGTCACAGTTTGGTCTCCATTAGCTGTTCATTCTATGTTCACAGTCAGCATCTTCATTGCTGCCCTGTAACTCTCTCTGCGTCTGCTCTGAGACGATTCAACAGGTCTTGGGACAACAGTGGGAGACATCTTTTCCAGCACAAAAAAAGCCAAGAAAGAGTCAAAGAACATGACTTCAGGGACTCTGTGTAAATAATGTTCTCAGCTCTGGAAAATGCCAAATTCCTAAGGTGGATTTGGGAAAGAAAAAGGCTATCCCATTCACAGGTCATATTCTCTTCTTTATTAGGAGTCTTACTGAAATCTAATTCTTCATGGAAAATTTGAACAAGGTTGGAGAGGATAGCTGTGGGCAACAGCAAAGAATGACACCTGTAATAAAAGGACCATAGAGAGGATGAAAGCCAAGTGATGCCTCCACAGTGACCACATCATTCTTTGGTGTGGTCTCCAAAGACATTCTGCAGAGTTTATAGCCAGATGATCAAGCGTTCAGGACCCACTCTTGGAAACAGATTTATGCAATTCTCCACACCCAGCCAGAACATTTTGGACCAAGAAAGGGCTGAAGTGTTTGCAAGAAAGGAGAGTGGCCACACAAGTCACACAACTGGGCTCTGCTGAGACTTAAATGAAGATCATCAAATGGCTTTCACCAAGGCTTTCTGCTTTATGAGGAAAATGTTCTGAACTTTCCTGTGACCTTGCAATAAAGCAGATAAATATCCCTTCAAAATACACAGGATACAATGCACATTTCTGTCCAGGGTGGGCCCATTTTTCATGATGATTATTCTAGCCACATCTTCATGATAAAGGGTTATTTTAAGGACAACACAAAAGTCGTTCATATCTGTCTTGATATAAAGACATAAAGAATACCCTCTCATCCTAGAGTCTCTTGCTATCACTGCTTCTGAACTTCCAGAGGATATTTCTTACCTGTCTTTATGATCTAACATTACCTCAATGACTCTAAGCAGGAGTTCTGATGGAAGAGGCTTGAGCAATAGTGATCATAGCTTAGACTCCACAGAAAATTAACTCATTTATTTTCATATTTACACACTACTGGGACAGAAGATGACTCTGTTATCATCAATCAAAGATCAAGTTAAATCAGTGGCCTTGTCAACCCCTCTTCTCATTGGGATCAGTCCAAGGAGATTCAGAGAATGTCGTCCAAAACAACTCACTGCATGGTGGGATCTGCGCAGCATTAGGCATTTGTGCAAGATGTTGGTAAACGCAGGGGCTAGGAAAATATTTGTCTAGTTGTCTACATGCAAAGAGAAACCTCAGAAACAAAGTAAACAGAAAAGAAATGTATTCTGAAAGATGGTCTTGAACAGAAGTAGGAGCAAGGGAACTCCTTGATAACTGAAATTCACTGGAAAGGTAGACATAGATAGCATTTGTTCCAAATGCCTTCTAGGAGATAAAGTGGTGTTTCTCTTCCTTGTAAATAAACAGAATCGCCCCAAAGAGATACTTTGTTACACGTTACCAGTTTCTTCTCATAACAGACAGGTGAAGGTCTAGCAGGCTGCGGAAAGAGGTGAACATCACAAACTGGAAGGACTCAGTACAACGAGCTTGGGGTGAGTTTCTAGGCATATTTTTTCTATTATTTCATTTGGTGATCCATAAAAACTCACTTTAGGCTCTAGGCCTCACTAATCCACCCCTAAAATGTGGATAAGGTTGAGCACCAGTGGCTTGCGATGGCTGGCACCAGCAAAACATTGTAACTGATTAGCTTAATACCACAACCCATATGGTAATCTATTAAATTTTGTTCAATGTCTCATCATTATTTTGTCAAACTTATTAGTTGAAGGTATTCTGAATGTAAAAATAATTTCAGATCTACTGCAAATACACTTTGAGCAAATCCCCCTGCAAGAAACCTTCTTTACCCCGGTCTGGTTACTCTCACCACATGCTCACGAACATTGATTCCTGATGGGATCTGCAGAATGAAAAACTAGCATCTGCAGAAGCATACAAAAGACAAGATGTTCAGACTAAAGATAACGGACTGGAAAAAAGCATGTTGTCTGTATGACAGATGCTACTTTAACATTCATTTCTACCTTTACTCCTAACTATCCCAGTTTTCAGGAGCATGCTGCAAGAAACTTAGGAATAAGACCCAGACAGATAATTCCCAAGTAGGAAATGAAGACGAGGAAGCCCAGTAACATGACACTGAAGAGAAGTCTTAAAATCTTCCATATTTTTCTGTGTGCTGTTTTTTTCCATGTAACTGGTGCTTAAGAGGCTAGGGCCAGGTCTGTAAATAAGTTCCACGGAAATCAAGAGGACCTACATCCCTAAATATTGTTGATGGCCTTGGATATGTTCCCAGTGCAAAGCTCACAGAAGCCAAAGGAAAGATGCCAGTTAACAAAAATGGGCTTCAGACTCAGTGCTCTGTAAGAAAAAGAAAAAAAATCTAATATTACCACCATCTAGCAAAAACTTCTTCTCTGTCCCACTGCATCATACTCTAATGATTGTGTCATTTCTTAGGGTTATAATGGCTTGTTATCAGATGCAAAGACACAAATAGAAAAAATGTTATGATGCTAGAAAACAAGTTATGATACTGGTAATTAGTCACGCAACACCATCAAGAATAATCAGCCAGAATTATACATCAAATGAGAGCAAACAGAATATGCAATAGTCTCCTAAGGGAAGTGGCGGAAAGAACCAACAATTGAGTCTTTTACGTAGTGAGCTGGAAAGCACACAGCAAAAATTAGTATTTGTTAGTTGTACAACATGACAATTGAGGTCATATCAAGCTAATGAAATCTGAGCATGCACATAGTAAGAAAAGCCCTTACCTCCAAATATTTACGTTCAAAATAAGAAAAAAGAGTAAGAAAAGACAGTCAGAGCCTCTGTCTTATAGGATCATTTACATTAGACATCATTCTAACAAGCTTCATTTCCTTCTAGTTTCTTTGTCTACCATTTCATCCGAGGGATTGTCTATACAGAAGCATTATTGATTATAATTTTTGTAGCAACAGAACAGCCTGTTGTGAATAACATCAAAATTATTAAAGACTTTTTCTTACTCCAAAAGTTATAAAACCTTATGCAGTATTCAGTAAAAGTGTCTGTTCTGGATTATTCAGAAAGCCAGAAAGGGGTGGGGTGCAGTCTGCAATTAAGACACCTAAAATCCATGTGCATTATACCTCTAAGCTTACATTGAAGTTGGTGGACATGTGGACTGTGCTTCACCTTCTTCTACACAGACATCAACCGCAATACGAGACATCTTAAGGCATCCCAAACATCCACCAGGAGCAAATATGTCGTAGAAGCCTCTGGTAACTCTGCTTTTCTATAGTGAGAGCTGGAGACTGGATGGGATAAACAGGCAATTTGAAATGTCACTAGCCACTGAGGTGTAAGAGAATGAGTCGAGCCCTTGGTCAATGGAGCCTAAAGAGCAATCCAGCTGATCACTTGGTGTCTGTTTAAGGTGGACTGAGTCACTCTGGACTCAGATGACTTACTTCCTAGCTCTGCATTGGCTGTAATCAGACCTTAGGCCCCTGGCTGAGCTGTAACATCTTAGATGCAGACACCTACATTTAGTTGCCTTAACTAAGAGCTGAATCTCATCCTGAAGACATGCTAGTCTACTCTGGCCCTAAAAACTGTGAAGGAGGGCAGTTCAGTCCAGTAACCTACATGCAGGAATCTAGCTCTGCTCAAGAGGGTATGGGCAGCCCACCCATCTACCAGCTGCCAGCTAAGAAGAGAATCGGGTCTTCTGTAGACCCATCATATCTGCCACCCTATGTAGAAGTCTCAGATACCCTCAGGTGTCTCAAAGGTGACTAGATGTCTATGTTTAGGCACCTTAACCAAGTCCAAAGGTACAGTCATGTCAAGGCCAAAAGTGTCATCATTATGGATGTGGTTGTTTTCAGCAGAAGGTTATCTGAAATCACATCAAACCTGCCAGGCAAGTCAGTACTCAACAGAAAATGGAATGAGAGCACTTCCACAGTATGGTAAGTTAAGGCAAAGTTCAGCCCACGTATCAAAACTGGCTAAAATAAGAAACAAGCAAACCCTTGCTGATATTTCTGCCAAATCAACTGTACACTTCAAAGACACACAGCTGGACTGGGATTCCCAAAGGAACCCACAGACTCAACTACCTAGATCTCCTCGGAGATCAATGGCCAATTCCTCCCTAACTTCCTTGAATAACACTGAGAATACAGATGCAATTTTGTTTATTTCTTCTGCTTTTCATCCTCAGTTCAGCTGGGCTTTGCATCTCCCTGAAGCAGTGCCATTTCAGCAACACAGCAGCCTGCAGTACAGGTTCATTCCTCTTCAGGGAAAGCATCGCCCATAGAACAATTGATACTACGTCTTGCAACACCCAAGTTCTCCTCGGAGGTCTTCCACTGAAGTAACAAACAGGCCCAACCCTGCTCTGTTTAGGAGGTCTGATAAGATCACTGCCCAAGGTGCCATGGCTGCAGGCCAGAATGCTGTCCCAATAAACCATTTTCTGGAGGACCACCTTGTCTGGACTTGTCTTTCTGTATGAAGCCAGGCAAAGCAAAGCATTCAGATGCTAAAAATGTGTAACTATTATTGGTGTTTGTCCAACATTTGGAGGCTCATAAATCTCCCAGAAAAGATAGAATAGGAGCATGATTAAGAAAACAAGAAACTTTATGCATTGATTCCTCTCCTACTGCTTCCAGAAAAGCGATTGCCTGTTGATGAAATGCCCCCTTGACTGGCTTCCAAACCAGCACTCTCCCCGCAAGTGTCCTTTTTCAAATCTTCTGCATTACAAGAGTCAGACACACACATACAGCTGTATGTGATCAAAGAGAAAATACTAATCCATGTGTGCAGACATGTCTAAAGGTGGAAGGCAAAAGCCAGCAGCAAAAGAAAGTTAAGGGACCCCAGAGAGTGCTTCTTCTGCCTTTTCACTGAAGATAAAGCTCCAAACGGAGGAATGCTTTCTGGCACTGGAACTTTAAAAACTGATAACCAATTCACTGCTTGCTTTCTGCAGTGACTGATCTCCAGTTGTTTCCAACAGCTGAGATAAAACACCCCACTGATCTCCATACTGTACTTACCCTTTCTGTTTACATCCGTTACCTCGAGACATGCTGTATACTTCATGCAAATGAGACAGCGTGTGCCATGACAAAAATTCTCCTTAGCAAGGGGAACAGGCGCAGCAGCGCTCAGCACAAATCACCCCTACTAGAAAGCAGCGCTAAGGAAAGAACATTTCCTGTTTTTAAGTAGCCAATTTACAGCAAACAATTCTTTGTGTTTGCTGCCAGCCAGGGAAATAGCTTCTACTCTTAACATTTTTTAAGGATGTCGTACACACAGAGGATCTGATGGAAAAGTGCAGACTGAGCGTCACGTAGGAAAGAGAAGAGAACACCTGTGTCCAGCGGGGAGTCCAGGACCATGCAGCCCAGCTGCATGCGTCCAGCCTTGCCGCCTTCCCTCCACTGTCCCAGTGTCAAGGGAAGTTCATTGCAAGCAGCCGCGTTGGAGCAGCTCTGCTGTGAGCAGGGACTGAGATGTTCCAGAAAGACTTCAGGGTTGAATAGGTAGATTCCCTTATTTAGGAGTCTCCTGCTTCTTTAAGGATCCCTCCTGCCCCCAGACTGGAAATGCGCATTTGCAACTGGAGCATCTTCCCCTGGAGATGTTGTTTTACACTTTCCAGAGTAGGGATGAGCTGGAGCAGGAATGAAGCTGATCTTGCCCCCAGGCCTGCAGCTAATTGTTAAAAGAGACCATACTTGAGCACAAAGTTTCAATTCAGAATGGTCAGCTCAGTCTCTGCTGGCAGAATTTCAGCCAATGACCACATCTCCTGTGTCATGGGTGCAAGAAGGTGATTAAACAGTCTTTTATAAGACAGGATTGCAAATTATTACATAATTGTGTAGGGCTTCCCGATTTATTCAGGAAGATGCTAGAAATTAGCGTTATTGGCATACTGGAAGGATAAGGAACAAGAATGTATCAACACAGAAACCCAAGTAAAATCTTTTCCTACTCTTTTCTTGCCATGTCTGCAGAAATTTCAATAGAACCTAAAAAAATTATGTCTAACAACGTTGCTGAAACAAGATAAAAGAAGATAACACGAGGCAGACAATGCATGGATAAATCAAGAGGTAAGGGGAATCTTCTCAGAGTCCTTTAGAAGAAAAGCTTGCCTTTATTTCCAGGATTAGGAAGCCACTTTCAGCTCCTCCTGTAATTGTCTGCCTGGGCTCTCCTTTCGCAGCCAAGACCAAGACTTTGTAAAAACAATCCTGAAAAATCACTGTCTCTCTGAGCAAGCAGTTCACCTCAGTGACGCATTTCTTGCTGGGACCAGGCTGGACACTGATCAGTACAGACATACAGCCGCAGTGGTTATATTTAACAAAGTGCTTTTGTCAGTGGACAAGTACCTGATTTTTGTCTTCTTTGGCCATGTCCAGATGTCTGCAAAGTTCTTTAATAAAGATATGACCAGGTGACCTTTAAATGTGAGTCCAGTAGTGAGGGCTGCGCTGAGGCACATACTTCGTGTTTAATATCAAGGTTGGCATTTGTGGAACAGAATCAGCCTCTGTTTAAAAAGAAGACAAAGTGGTGGAAAGAGGCCCAGTCTTTCACTAGGCCATACTGGTGGAGCAGGAAAATACAGACCCACCACACACCTTTAAGGACTGAAGCGGAACCTGCAACCTTCAAGATTTGCTTCAAAGGAAACACACATGCAAGACAATAAAGTCTCCCAGTTTAAGAGTGCACTGCGTGCATGTCCCCTACAACAAACCTCACTGGGACTAGTTTTAAATGGCTGATCTCCAATTATATTACTGCCATTAGATATTTAAACATGCAGTGCACAGAGAATGAATCTGTTTTGCTAGGTGGTTCAATACACAGTGGTGAGGGCTGGTCTTGAAATATATGACAGTCATACTGAATACCTGCAAACTCCCAGCCAGTGACAGCTGAATATTATCATACACATCTTAAAAGAATTATTATCTGAACAACTCAGCTTGATAACCATCCATTTCACTTTTGAAAATACAAATTGCTAAAATGGCCTGTTTTCTGATCTAAGGAAAATTAAATGTGGAGGCAAGTATTCATGCCCAGTGAAGTCTGCTGTGTTCAAGCAACCAGCCTGTGCCTGGCAGTCCCCATGGGAGGACTGAGTAGTGGCTGGGGAAGATGCATAGAGTGGCATGGATGGTAACTCAGCTGCCAGCTAGAGCATGTCTATGCCTGCAAATTGTCTGCACATGAAGTCTCCTGCCTGCCCTCCCCCTTTGCTCAGAAAGGAAAATTTGGCCTCGTTTGTAGAGAATATATATATAGAATCATGGAATGGTCTGGGTTGGAAGGGACCTTAAATATCATCTCCTTCCAACCCCCATGCCATGGGTAGGGACAGTCTCCACTAGACCAGGTTGCTCAAAGCCCCATCTAGCCTGGCACTGAACACCTCCAGGGAGGGGGCAGCCACAGCTTCTCTGGGCAAACTGTGCCAGTGCCTCACCACCCTCAGAGTAAAGAATTTCTTTCTTATATCTAATCTAAATCTCCCCTCTTTCACCTTGAAGCTGTTACCCCTCGTCCTATCACTCCATGCCCTTGTAAAAAGTCCTTCTCCATCTCTCTCGCAGGCCCCTCCAGGCACTGGCAGCTGCTTTAAGGTCTCCCCACAGCCTTCTCCTCCCCAGGCTGAACAGCCCCAACTCTCCCAGCCTTTCCTCACAGCAGAGGGGTTCCAGCCCTCGCATCATTGCTGAGGCCTCCTCCGGCCCCGCTCCAACAGCTCCAGCTCTGTCCTGTGCTGAGGGCTCCAGAACTGGACACAGGACTCCCGGGGGGTCTCAGCAGAGAGGAGCAGAGGGGCAGAATCCCCTCCCTCACCCTGTGTCCACGCTACTGGAGATGCAGCCCAGGGCACTGTTGGCCTTCTGGGATGCCAGTGCACACTGCTGGGTCATGTCCAGCTTTTCATCCACCAGCACCCCCAACTCCTTCTCCTCAGGGCTGCTCTCAATCCATTCTCCACCCAGTCTGTATTTGTGCTTGTGATTGCCCTGGACTAGGTTCAGTTGCACAGTTTTGTGACGGATGACCACGAGGTGACCTGAGCACACAGTGCTAGACTCTCCAGGACTTGAACAGCCTCACTGGGAGTCTTTCCAAAGTGTCGGGCTCCCTTCAGGGATAACTCAGGACAAGCTCTTAAGAGCTGAGACAATAGGTCCCCTCTGTTGCTCTCCTGTTCCTCCTGAACACATACATCTACACAAAAGTAACTCCATGATCGGGAGAGTACTAAATATGGTCACAGGAGGTTAATTTCTCACAGACTTAGACTATAGTTTGTCAGCTATACTCATGTGAACTACTGTGCGAAGACTATGGGAGCATGATGCACTTGTGTGAAAGCACAGGAAACAAGGCAAGGGGAACCTGATCCTTGATTTTCGTGTCTGTTCATGCCTACACAGACATCCACAGCAATATGCTCACCCAGTGTGGTCTGGCATCTCCACATTTGATCTCCGAGCAGAGAGAGGAGCACAGCCAAGCTACAAGGCCACTCCAGAGCTTCTGAGGTACAGCTTTTTGTTCTCTGTTTCTGTACAACTCAGGGAGGCCCAGGGTCATGGTTAGTACTTCTCAGCACAGTGCTAGCAGGAACAGATATAGCATCAATGGAAATTGTCAGATTGGCCAAGCAACTGTTGTAACCACCTTTTGGATGTTCTGAACAAAAGTGGAGCTCGTAAATTCATATGTGACATTGGAGGATGTACCTGTATTAGCTGTTGCTCCCAGGGCATTAACACAGACCTTGGCAGAGGTGGCTTTAGTGTGATTGCCAGAATTAGGTTGGCCCCTGCCGTGTTCCAGCTTTTCTATCCTTTCCATGTCCGTTACCAGGTAGATATGAGACATCATCTCCAGTCTGCTGTCCCACCCACAAGCCTCAACAGTCACCCCTTAACACATCTTAGAAGTTCACCTCAATCAAATACTCAGAACCCAGTTCAGGAGAGCACACTCAGGAGAAAGGCTTCCGGGAACCAGAGCAGCAGTCCAGTAAAGACAGTAAGCAGGCAATAAACATTTGTAACCAGAAGGAGAAGTGTCTGTATTCTCTTCAAACAAGCTGCAGAGCATACACAAGCTGTATGTCCTAGCTACACCAGAGCCACTACCATATAGGAGAAACATGGTGGTCAAAAGTGGAATACACCTGAAATAGCACCTGCAAGGACATACCATGCGGCACCATGCCTTTTCCCTTTGGGTCAAAAGGAGAAGGTGAGAAGAGATGCCATGGAGTCCCACAGACCAGTCCCCACAGAGATGGTGCCTGAGGAGTTCCAAGACCAGACCCATTAGATGTTCACTGACTCTTCTAACAATGGAGGCCCCAGAGCTTCCCTGTGTGGCCTCTTCCAGTACTCCACATCCTTTTTAGCTAGGTTGTTTTGTCTTAGCATCTCACCTAAATCCTCTTTATAGCAAATTAATCAGATTTCTATTTTTCTTTCCCAAGGAGAGATGAAAAACAGTTCATCACTGCCTTCTCCATAACAAGATCTATGAGCTGGACAATGGTTATCAAACTGCTGTTCCTGTCAAAGACAACTCTCAAAGGCTTTGCCAAAGATTTATTTTACTTATTGCTTTTCCCATATCCACTAAATGGAAGAAATACATTAAAGTAGTTAGACAAGATTTATTCTTCATAAATCCATGTCCGTGTTTCTTTATCACCTTATTATCCTCTTGGCACCTTTAAACTGATTATTTAATAATTTGTTCTTGTATCCTTCTGCTGCGCGAGTTAGATTATTCTCATATGCAGCTCTCAAGGTCCTCCTTTCCTGCTTTTAAAGGCAGGACTTTTGTGTTTGCCATTTTTCAGTCGTCTTGGACCTTAAGCATCCTCCATTATTACTTGAAGACAATTGCTTTCAGGGATTGCCATGAAGTAGTTCCTGTTGCACTCTGTGCTAAACCTTGCAATGTCTCAGTGCCAAAAGTCATCCATTTTTCTAGATATTCTCAAGCTTCTTCTTTCCCTGTTCTGATCTGCCCATCTGCCTGCTCTTACAATTAATTATGTTAGCAGGATTTTCATGAAGGCAGAAGCAAAGGCGGCATTGAACACTGAAGCCTACCAAAATTATCTTTTCTCTAGATATGACATTGTGCTAAACAAGGAAGACCACTTGCCTCTTGCTAACTGTATCTCACCTTGGTCTAAAAGTTTCTGACATTATCAACATGTGCTTTACACTCACTTCTTGTTAATGATTTGTTTCTCTTCATGTCTTTTGACTTTCATATTGGCTTAAAGGACTCCGTAATGATAATCTTGCTGCTTCTATCTTCCTTCTGCACTAGGATTTTTGCCCTTTGTCTCTAAGGCAGTTTCTCCCTTCTGTTAGCTGCTCAGACATCCCGAAACTCCTCATTAACTTGTGATCATGCAAACTGGCTCCCATGACCACACATTTGTTTTTTGTCTCTTACTTTCATCCAAACACATTATACAAAATTGTCTTTAACTTTTGTTTGGTTTTGAACAAGTCTATGGGCTATTCCTCTTCCGAAGTGTGCTTCTGTTCCCCTTGTCTGCCCTTCCCAAAGAAGCTGTTGATCTCTCTGCCTCCGCTGCAAACTTGTGGGCTCTTGTGGACCTTTGATATCAAATCAGTTACTGTGTTGGCTGTGACTTCAAGTTTCTGTCATTTATCCTCCTTCTTCCCAGCCCACCACACAAACCTGGATTTCACCAGTTTCACTTATTGTAACCCCCCCCCCGGGGCCTCTCAGAGGCTCCTGCTGAAATTTCCCATGAAGGTGCCAGTCTGTCAGACTAACTACAATTTTTTTTAAAACAACTCCTGTAGCTTTTGCTGTCAGCCAGCCTCACATCTAGACACATGTCTCCCATTCCCAGTCTGGAAGCCAAAGCCACTCTGCCATATGCACACTTACTCCCATCATGCTAACAGATGCAACATGCCCAAGAGATTTCAGGGGAGAGATGCCAGGGGTGAGAAGGAGTCCTGCTGTTTAGTATGATCTAGAACTCTTGTCTGGCTGGAATAAACTTGCTTTCACCCTTAAAGGCAAGTCTAGATGAAGCTATGAAATCCAAATTAGCATTACCTTTTCCAAGACAACCCATCCAAACAAAGCAGCACGTGTCCTGGGACAGCTGGAACCTGACACCAGTTTGGAGCAACCTGAAGCTGTTGACTGTGCTGGGCCAAGCTGCAAGGCCGAGGCCAGGTTTGGATTTGTCACATTCCAGGTTTGATGGAGTCAGTAGAAAGACACTTCGCAAGGCAGGCAAACCCCAGACGGTGACAGGCGTTCATGCTGGGGCAGCATTACAGCCTCCCTCTGTCAGAAGAGATGTGCAGGCCACCTTCCCAACCACGCTTGACCAAGACTTACACAGAACCTGTGGAGCCAGGGCAACAGAGACTCATGACCTGCTGGCAGAGGACAAACAGTGATGGCAAAAAATGTTTTTGGATTGACTGCAGATTCCTCCTTTTGGGGTAGGGGCTGCTGATGCAGGAACTTTTCCTGCTAGCTCATGCAAGGCCAAAACCTGCTGTCAGGTTCAGACATTTGGACCATTCATACAGATATGGGGAAAAGTGGAGCAGATCATTCTCTTCTGTGCAGTTCCTGGGCCCTTCTTTGAAGTGTGATGTTGGCTGCTGTCAGAGATAAGGTGCTGGGGAGCATGAGTCTCAGTATGGTCTCGTTACAGTAGAAGGGAGAGGAGCTAGAGTCAGGACGGGTTTTTGGAGCTAATACCTTCTGAAGGACCTCAGCATTGTTCAGTATTTTTTTTCCTGAGTGGCTTTCCTCTTGCTTACCAGAGTTGTGTGCAGATCTGCCCACCACATCCCCTCCATGCCTCTGCGTTAAAGAACAGAAAAGGCCAGAGCTGAGGCAAGTGGGAAGAAAACAAACCCCAGGGCAGGCTGAGTTCGGGGCACAGCATCAGACATACTTTGCATTCTCTGAGCCAGCAACCAGCTGCAACATATCCCACAGGCAACTGGCAAGTCTTGGTCGACATTCACAGTGGGTCTGTAGCTCTTGCACAGGAATAGCCAAGGACGGATCAAAAGCTGAGGGTAGGCAGAACTGAAACCAGGCCCGGGAGAGGTCCTCTCAAAATCCTAGGCAAGGAACATCACTGAAGATCAAAATTGCCCTTAGCGGAAATAATAAACGATCTTCGCCCCCATTTTCACCATGCCTGACACTAGGTCAGCATTTATGCTGCAATTTTTTTCTCACTATCACCATCCTTTGCATTTATATAGAAAGGCAAACTGAAACACCAACAGGGAGTGATCTGACCTCTGAGATTAGGCGACATCTAAATAAATATGGATCCATGCTCTGCTCGCCACATACCAGCCTCATTATCCATTCTCCTACTTCGATTCCCACCGGGGAAGCAACACCACAAGTAACTGCTTTTCTGACTTTGTTCCCAAATCTTATAACCTGTTTTCATAGCCTCTGAGATTTAATGGGAAAAGGTATTAATTCATGTATACTTCAAGACTGCTGTTTCCACTACTGACCCTCCATGAACTTGGGTCACTCAGTGGTGGGAAACAGTGGAATGACTTATCATTGCACTGAAAAATGAAATCATCAGGAGCAAATGTAGAACACTTTCAAGAAGAAAGTTTACAAACCAAGTTGGAATAGGAAGTTTTTCTCCCACTATCGTTTATGTTAGTCTCCACAGAGAGGACAGTGTTACCCTTCAGCTAATTATACAAACAGCCAAAGAAAGAAAATCGGACATATGCATTGCGATGTAGGAGAAAACCTGCATTAGATCAAACAGGTACCTGATCAAATGTCACAGAGATGTGGTAAGTTCTGCTTCACTTAGGAGGACATTCAGGTACAGATTAAGAAAGCTACACGTTGGTGTCTATATGTGGGTATCTTGGTTCCCATTCCAGTCACTGAATATCTGGTCAATCAGTGGAAACCTAGAAAAGGGCTCGGCACACCCTCAGTAGCTCCCTGCATGAGGTGACCTGGAGGTGGGCTACAAGAAAGCTGGAGAGGGACTTTTTACAAGGGCATGGAGTGATAGGACAAGGGGTGATGGCTTCAAGGTGAAAGAGGGGAGATTTAGATTAGATATAAGAAAGAAATTCTTTACTCTGAGGGTGGTGAGGCACTGGCACAGTTTGCCCAGAGAAGCTGTGGCTGCCCCCTCTCTGGCAGTGCTCAAGACCAGGCTAGATGGGGCTTTGAGCAACCTGTTGGAGTGGAAGGTGTCCCTACTCATGACAGGGGTTTGGAATGAGATGGTCTTTAAGGTCCCTGACAACCCAAAGCATTCTATGATTCTATGATTCTATGAATGGGGTTGCTCTCCAGTTTCCACTGTCTGTACTGATCTGCTATCCACTGGATGTGGTGGGAGCAGAGATGCTCATTTGTATTTTAATGTGCAACCTGGATCCCACTCCAAAGCCCATTTCAGTCACCACACACAATGTCCTGTACCACTTCAGATACACAGCACTACGACATCTGACTTTGAGCTGCTGCACCAGCCAGGCAGAGCTCTGACCTGCCCAATCTCATATTCACCAGCACTGTGCAGGTGCTCACCTGCTCTAAGACATCTCAGATGGATAACTGAATAGAGACTCTACAGTCATTCAGCTACAGACTGTGGCTCTTGATGTAGGGGTTACAGGAAGAGTTCCTGTGGTCCTAGTATGCTCAGGCCTAGATGATTTCTGTCTTCTTGGACTTAAAACATAGTAGATCCTTAAAGTTCTTCATATCCTTTAAATTATACACCTAAATGAGGAATTGAGCAGTGCTGGAGTGCTCTAAAAAAGTTTGTTAGAGCCACTCGGAAACTGCCCTGGAGGTAAGGAGTATTCATTAGGAAGATGGTGGAAGAGAATGGCTACTACAGCACTTGCAGCACGTGAAATCCGTTCATAGTGACACAGGATGCAGTTGCTAAAGAGTTGTCATTGCATGGCTGCATTAGCTGGAGGTAGCTGCAAATGGCTTGAATTAAACAGTTAGTGATGATTTTTAATTTTATGAGGTGCAAAAACCTGTCTGTGGAATCTTACACAGAAGACACCAGACATGTGAAAAGGCCAAGTTACAATTCCTTTAAGGTATCAATAGAAAAGTAGTTCCAAATTAAAAGAAAACTTGCAGTTTTCAGACACTTTGTTTATGAATTTAAAAAAATATATATCAAACTTTTGAAGAAAGCTACTACTTCTGGGAAAGGCTTCACAAACTCAAAGACTCATTATTTCGTCAAAAAAATCTTCAGCCAAAGCTTTTCAGCAAGCCATGAAGGTTATGTAGTATTATTAATCACTTTCTTGGACAATGTGCATGTAATCAAGCAAACTAAAATTAGCTGAAAAAAATTTTCAAAGAAAAGGCCACTTTCCAACATCCTGACAAATGAAATAAGTGGATATCCAAACAAAGGGCTAAGAGTACAATTAAGGCAAAGCAGGAACTGAAGGGGCAACACTGGTCCAGTGCACTTCACATATAGTCTTCCATACATCAGAGCCCCCAGCAGTGCTTAATCAAAATAATGGAAAGCAGAAGGAGAACAAAATGACTTGCAGGCAAAGGAAAAAGATAAATGGAGACTGTAGCACATATCAGAGAGAGGTAGGGAAGGGGCTTTTCGATATTTACTCTTAGAGAAATTTCTTCAGGTTACTTATCTTCATTGCTTGTCTCTGAAATCACTACTTTTTTTTACCCTCAAATAAGGTGGCAAACTGCACGGCATATTGACAATGAGCGAGCAGCATTGATACATGTAATAATATTAACATATTTAACGTATCATTTTTCTGTCTCATTTTTAATACAGTCCATCATCACATTCATTCTTTCTTTTCTGCTGCCACCAAGATTTCAGTTGGGGTGTCTTGTAACTGACCACACGCAGCTTTTCCTCGCCCAGCCACGTATATAAAAACCTTCAGTTACTCCTCCTAATCTGGTAGTTATCCATCTCACATTTCATCCGACATCACTCTACTCATTCACCTGCCTTTGGCAGGTCCACCTGGAGTTTTTCCCATTTTTCCGAGGGCTTGACTGACCTCAATATTTCTGTGTGATCTGAAAAACTTTCATTGTTCACTTTCTTTTCAAGATCATACAAAATGCCGCCTAAGACTCACGAGTTAAATGCAAAATGGCATTCACCCAAAACGTAAATTATGTCCACATATAGAGCCAACCTAGGAAGCTTGAAAATAAAAGCATGTGTTTGAATAATATAGCAGTCATCCTTTTTTTTATCAATTATTTAGGGGTCTTCTGGTTAATGGTTTACTTTTTTTCCCTGAATGTGGAAGAATACCGGCATATAAAGGAGCTGCATTAACACTACATTAATGGAGCTGCATAGACCAAGATAAAGGTGACATTGTGCCATGGAAGGGCAGAGTCAGCACATTCATGGAGGGATGTCCTTGCTATGATGTCCTTGAGTCATTTCCACTGCCATCAGGGGCTCCTGTTCTCCCGACAGCTCTCTGCAGCCGTTCATTAGCTGGGCAGGTTTCTGTGGAGCTTGTAAGGGCTCCAAAATTTACCAGCTTGCTTAAGTCTGCAAATACATTGCACACTGTGATCATAAAGCAGTATGCTGTTTCGTCCTGTTTCACACTCACACTGTTGTTCACTGTCCCTCCTGCCACTCTTTACCATCAGAATAATTTTTCTTTTTCAGAATGGCAAATCAGGGTTTCATGGCATCGTGTCATTGGTCTCCCAGCTCACCCACTGGGAACAGGGGCTTTAAATGAAGAAGCCTTGCACAAATCTGGGTGCGCTGGAAGCAAGAAAAGAGGTTGTATACAGACCTGGCAGTGCGGGAACAGGGACAATAAAATGAAAGTAGCACGGCTTTCTGTATCTGACTGGATGCTGTTGCCAGGAATAAAGAAATTTGTATCAGTGAATAGAACATTTTTATATTACCTCCAACAAAATGAGGCAATGATATATATTATTACAATACAGAAAATCTAGAGAAATGAAAGAATTAATATTAAAATTACAAACTTTAAAATGTACATCCACACAGAACCTTGGAGATATTAAGTTTCCCACATTTGAGGCAGACTCAGCTGCAAGACACAGAATGGAAACTGCTTGAGAATTTCCGGAAAGGGGCAGATGAAACCCAAGAGAACTGTCTCCAGCTGCACAGGGCAGGTTCCAGGGCAATGAGAGCCCTGAGCACAGTACAACTGGCCAGGAAGGGTGGGATGGAGACAGGCTGACCAACATGACAGTCCTGTTGATTCACCCTGCTTGGAGCAGACCATGGTGCATGGGGTACTTGTGCTCTCTGAGTCCCTGCAACTTCCAAGGAGCAGGAGGAAGGCTGTGATGCTCTTTCAGGAGCTCCTGGGCATGCACAGGTGCTCCAAATGCAACGCTGCTTCTTGGCCAAGGATCATTTGCATTGCAGACAGGTTGCAAGGCGTTGTGCTTTGAGTAAATGATCAGCCAGACCCTGAGCCTTCAGAAATGTGCTGGCTGCTGATGGAGAATGCTCAGAACAGTGTTACTGGTGCTGCTAGCACCTGTCCACAAGAAAGTCATCAAATGACACTTTCTGCTTGGTCTTGGTAGCCACTCCATCTGAAGCTTCAAACACAGCAAATCACAAGAGAAATGGAGAGGAAGAGAGTCCAGGAGAAGACCAAGGGCATAAACATTTCATGGTAAGCTAAGACTAGATAGAGACTACTTCAGCAGGACTGCCCAAGAGAGAGCAGAAGTAGCTAGCATTGCACAAGGCACCCTGTGCGATTGTTTCTGGGCAGGATAATAATGAGGAGGCTCCTTTCCTAGCTATGTTCTTTCCTTTTTTTTTCCCTGTCTTCACACCCACTCCTTTTCCTGAGATATAGTAAGAGATGGGGGAATCAGGAATGAGAGACAGGACAGAGATTGTTAGATTAATAATAAAAAAACAAGATACCAGGTTCCTGACCCAAAGAGCTTGTGAGCACTTGGCTGAAGAAGTGGAGCTGGCAGCACAAGGAGCCTTATTGTGCAAGTCGCAACAGTAGACAAATTTCTGGGTGCTAAGCAAACGTGATCTGAGGCAGTCATGAAAGAGCCCTTATGCAAATGTCTGTGCACTAACTGCACATCTGGGCCAGTTCCACCTACTAATCACTCACCATCTCCTAAAACCTCCTGCAGCTTTAGTTGGGAATAGGCTTTCCTCCACGTACAGGTGAGCTACAGAGCCGTGATCACACTCCCTCCTGAACAAAAGCCCCATATAAAAAGCTGTGAGGTCCTTTGAACCAAAATGTTCTGTGTTGGGTCAAAATATTGAGTACACTAAGAGCTGCTGTGTTCCTGATATGGGAGAGATACCCTCCTCATCTCCCTCCTGCTACTATTAATTCCTTGCAGACATGCCTTTGCATGCAGAAGGCATCTCTGCTTCTGCTCATTTCGCTCACTGAAGAACTGTACCATAAGCCCTGCTTTCCATCCCACACGTACCAGCTTAGACAGATGGCATTTGCAGAGAGCTGTTGTAGTACTGCTTCTGCAGTGGTTCTACAGTCATTCTAGGGGAAAAAGTTTTGGTCTCCTTCTCCAATAATTTATTGCCTGACTTTAGACAGCTAATAAATCACTGGAGCAGGTCCTAAGCTTGTGTTCACGTTTATTATCATTTTGCTGGGACAAGTGATGTGCAGTTACTCCAGATGCAGGAATGCATTTTCTTGTGGATTTAATGGGAATCTAAGGCATGCAATCAAAAAGCAAGGAAAAAAAGTACGTGTTGGGAAAGTGAAAGCCCATGATTCCTGCCTGGCTCTTTTGTTTGTTTGTTCGTTTTGCCTTACACTTTGAAGCGGCAAAGGGGACCAGGGTTTGGGTTAGTGCAGAATGATTTAGAGGGAGTTGTATGTGTGCGTTGAATTACTTAAGCGAAGACCAGAGCCTACTGAGCAGGTGCTACTTTCACCTTCAACAAAACCTGGCCCTCCTTTGCACTTTTATCTTTAACCCAAACCTTCCTCTCATCCACGGGATTCAGAAAAATTGTCTCTACTTTAGATGCCTATCTATATGTCAGTACAGCTAGCCTCTCATCTGCCATCCTTTGCCCACTCTGTAAGATGCAATATGCATGTGCTTCTTCAGGATCTGCCCAACTGAAATCCTGCTCTACCTTCCCAGTTTTGCCTCTCCGCTTGCTAGCAGGGGAAAGTGTCCTCCATCACATCCCTTCTCCACGTCCAGTTGCTGCTCCTCCCTCCCAGTGCACCTGCCTTTTCCAAAAGTGCTCGCAAGACCAAACTTACGAACCTTCTTCCAAATTGCCTTCAGCAGTCTCCTTAAACGATTCTCCTTCTCAGGACTCCAAGTGACCTGAGTATCCTTTCTCAATACTTTCAAGCCATTATTCATGGCTTGAAGAATTATTCATACCCCTCCTTTATTTGCATGCTGTATTTAAATTTTTGAGCTTTACTAATGGAGCCACAGTTTTAAAATCCAGGGGGAGTGTTTTGACACTCTCCCCTCACGTCCTGCACAAGCGCAAGCAGACTTCACCCAAAGCCTGCTGTATCAAGACTTCCAGTTACATCATTAGGTGGCCATAAGCCCACTGACCTGACTCTGGGAGGCAATTGTGATTGCATCCTTACCTCAAAAATTGTTTACACAGAAATGGGAAGAAAGAGGTCTCAAAACATGAATAAAAATGTACTTCATTACTTCAGTTTCAAACTTCTATGTATCACAGATTAGTGCATAAATTACAGAAGGAAATAAAATACTTCAAAATCATTGAAATAACTGGAAATTTTATCCATTCTTTTTGCCTGAACTAAACCTTTACTTCACTCCAAAGTGTCTATTTTAGCTTTTTTAAACTTGCAACAAATCAATAAAGAGAAAACAATTCTTTATCAAGCCTTTAGGTTTTTAAAAACAAGACTGTCACTCCTGAAAAGGAAAGTCAACAGCCTTTGTTCTGAGGTAATTCAAGTGTCTCCACTCTCAGGAAAGTTTCCAAGTTGTCGTCTTAGATGTTTTGCTCTGTGTTTTTCTTCTTTCTTTTTTTTTTTTTTTTCCAATTCACAGTACCCGACCTTTCCTCCAAGCTCCCTCCTTCTCTCTTTAATCTGTAACCAGCACTTCAGTAGGGTGGTTGGGTTGGGTTTTATGTTTCCCTTGAGAGTAATCCATGACTCTACAGTGTAGACAGTGCTTCTGCTTTCTTTCTGACAAGGTAAAATTATCTCCCAGTCCTACAGCCCAAATTTCAAGATGTTTGGACATTGCTGTGTTCAGCTTTTTGAAAATTGATTCTTATGTTGTGCTGTGTAGGTGTTCATTATCTACTGAAACCACAAGAAGTTAGGGATATTCGGGCTGTTGTATAAACCACCTGCATCCTAGATTCAATGTCACTGTGTCCAGAAATGGTGAGCGATGCACTGTGCTCCACACCTGCACTTTTCACATGGCTTTTACCCTGGATTAGAATAACAACTTCTAAGGGTCACTAAGAAAATCAAGCTTGGGATCAGTAGACTGAAATCTCTGTTGGGGTCTCTCTATCCAGGACCAATTCTGTAGCCCTGCCACACACAGAAGAGGTTGGAAGTAATTAACTGAGAACCAGAAGTTGCCCCCAGGAGTGGAGATCCCTGTGCTGCACTAGGCAGACTCGCTGGAGGACAACAGCTAAGGACTGGTACTGGGAACTTCTCGTGTTGCAATACCAGTTGAGAGGGAAAGGCACAGAGAGTGGGCAGCTGGCGGACTCCTCTCCAGCATGCAGATGCTGAGAAGGACCATGGTTATTTGCGTGTATCAAACCAGCAGGCAGAGTTTGGAGCTCCCTCTGGAGCTGAGGCTTCTTATCTGCAGTTCAACATATATTTCAAGCCATCTGAAGCACAGAATCTTTTCCACCTTCTGGCCCCACGATGTGTGAGGTGAGTCTCTCCCCACCCACTTTGTTGGAATGGGCATCTATGCACCCAGAAACAAAGTGCTTCTGGGGTCGTGAGGACAGCAGGCATGAGGAACACTGGCATTATGACTAGAGCTCTCAGAAAGGAAGAAGCAGCAGCAGAGACCAACCCTGATCCCTAACTTATTTCTGTTTGTGAAGATGGCAACACTGGAGTTCAGGTTTGTGAAGTACAATGGGCTGAAAACTTTGTGGCAAATACTGTATTGATACTATTATGAATCATCACTGTTTATAAGAAAATTATATTCTTTTTGAGATAGTGGTACAAAGCTTATGCAGTGGCATAACATGAAATAGCTGTTGTCCACAAAAGTTACAGGAAGTACGTTTGCCTTTTTGGTAGACACTTATCTTGGATCTGATTGTGTGCTAAGATATGGGCAAAAATCAGAAACAATAGTTCATGGAAGCGGACAGAAGGTACCAAGCCTCCTTTGAAGAGGGGCACAAGGCTCTTTGACACAGATCAGGCAAGTAGTAGGTTGAGTGGAGAAAGATGGAAGAGTTAAGCACCTTGGTGTCCACAAGTGGCTATAGTAAGATCATTACGCACAGTGAGGAAGAAAAGTAACCTGGATTCAGGCTTGCTTCCCTAACTGCTTGGGACTGAGGCTTTCCTTAGAAAGAGAGCAGGAAAGTGAAAAGGGAGCAAATAAAACAAAAGGATGCTGGTTTCTGAGAGACGAGAGAGGGCTTGGGATGTCCCTCAGTAAAGACTCAGCCTGACTGCTAAAGGATCCAGTGGCACAACTGATATGCTTTGAAGGAGGCCTAACATCTTTTGACAAATGGCCGTGGGGAAGAAGAGGCTAAATGAGTCCTCTGCAGAGAAAATGGGTCTTCAACAGAAACAGCTACAAAGGGCATGCTGCTGGAAGACGTGTCTCCTGGGATTCCTCTGCACCCATCACTGGGGTAACTCAGTTCTTGTTGGAACAGCTCTGTTCAGACAGCGAGGTGAGTCAGTCCAGCATATTTAGATCCTTACATAACCAATGCCAAAAGGCAAGGTGTTACAGGATTGCTGCCAACACAAATGCCCAGGGACCAACTCTGCACTCAAGAAAATGAGTAAGCGCTCCCTCCAGAACAGACTGAGAGCATCTCTTAGATATTAGCTGCATGGTGTTTTGCAACAGGAACGAGCTGGAGCTCTGCCTCTGGTGGTAGCTGTTTTACCAAATACAGTACTGGTGGGACAAGGCTGAAAAACAGATCACGAATAGTTCCTTTTCCCTGCACAAACCCTGACCCATGGAGTTACGCGTAGCTCCATGCATAACCCATTGGTGTACTTTTCAGCATCACGTGTAAAGTGTTTTGCTAATAACTCAAGACCCTTGCAGACCCTAGAGAGACAGGCAAGCATCATGGAAGACCGCTTACAAACAGGAATCAGAGGTAGTTTTGCAGGTATGATTCAGTACTAAATGGTAACAGGAAACTTCTGGTCAAATCACTAGGTCATGTTGTCTCCTACTGTGAAGTGGCCCTAACAGAAGGCAGTATTTTACCATATTCTCCAAACTCTGCATCTCACGGCTATCCAAAACAGCAGCTGCCTCACACCTGCCCCCTGCAACAAGGGAAACTCCCTTTATTAAACGTTCAGTCCCCAGGAAAGAGAATGACACTATTGCCTTGCAGATACATACCACACCCAGCACTTACTTCTAACTAGGCTGGTAACCACTTCAAAGCAGCACTGCCCTGAGTAATGCTAATTCCTGAGAGGGTTAAATCAACATTTCCTAAATCAGAACACCTAACAAAGCAAAGTCTCCAGCTAGGTGGATATCTGTGCTGAGCATGTCTGTCTGACCCAGAAAAGACTAGGAAGACTAAGGGCTGGATCCTGATGCCTCCCTGACAGCAGGACGTTGCTTGGGTGAGAGACGATTCCAGAAATTGATGTGTCTCCTTATCTTTCAGAATAAGTGAAGGAAAGCTGGGAACCTGCCTGTTTAATCTTAGAAAAGTTTTCTTACCTCAAACCTCATGATAAGGCAGGGTCCTGTGCATATAAGGAGGTGCTGGAGGGTCTCTGTCTCATCTTCCTACAAAATCCTTTCTCAACTGGGATGCTCAAGAGGAGTAAATTAAAATTCATAACCCACAAGCAAAAGTCAAATTACAGATCAACCCTGAAGCATAAGATTAGATCAGGACCACTGTTTTACCAGAGACAAAGCAAGAAAACCCATTTCCTCCAGGAGGGATAGCAAATCTCCACCCTATCTTAAAACATACAAGCCAGACAGCATGCCAGTATGTTTTGTCAACAAGAGCGAAAAGCAGTTCTTGCAAAACATCCCCTTGTGTTTAAGGACCGTCTCATGGCACTAGGTCAACTCTTCACTTCTCAAATTATCAAAGAGAAAATTCTTTTTTCTAAAGGTAGGCTCTTTTCCTTCCTACAGACAAACGTTGTCACTCACATGGGTCTGCTGCAAAATTACAGCTGTAACTTTTTGTTTCTACTTCAAAACACCTTGCTGGCCTCAGGCGGCGGCCTCAGCACTGTACAGACTGCTTCTTAAATCTCAGACTTCAGCAGCTTTCAGGTAGCTGCCTAGTCAAAATAATATATTACCAAAGTGATCTCTTCAGGTCCGCAGAATCTCTGCTCTTAGTTCCGTAACTGACACATTTCCTGACTCTGGGACAGGATTAAAAGTTAGTATCCCACAAACGTGTGTACTGGAAATCCACTTCTTCGGTCCTTGCAACCTCCGCACCACCACCCACACCCTGCCTTCCAAGGCAGATCTGCTATTCTTGGGGTAAAAGCATGATTACTTGTGAGACCAAGAGCAGAACTGGGGATCATCAGGAATGTTTTCCTTGTCCTGTGAGCGGATGCCTCTGATTAGCTGCTCCCTGTACATGTTACTTCATTTTCACCCATTTCTTAGGCTGGTAGATTGGCAAGGGGCTCTGTAGAGAGCAGGGTTGAAGCCCAAAGGATCTCAGGCACACATTCCATGTAAACACTACTGCTTCTGAACCAGTTGTTCTTCGCTTCAAGCACATGCTGCTGAGGTGCAGAACAGTCAAATAGTGATATTCTGATCTATGCAGAAAGATGCTACTGCTTTTTAAAGAGGTTTAAAGGCTCAGTTTTTTTCTGTTTCCTCCTCTTCGTCTATCACCATCACACACATATTAACATGGCCAAACATTCTTGGCAAGCAGTATATTACCAAAAAAAAGATATCATTGTCTACACTTGAAACTGCCTTAAAATGCTTCACTGAACTTTTCTTTAAATCATGTGAGTGTAAATCAATACAAAAAGCAGACAAGACAGAATAAATGCACTTGTCTTGACACTGGGATAAGCTGTATATCAGGAGTCTAGGTTTTATATGTATGTTTTTATAAGAATGTGTAAGTTAGAGTGAAAGTACTAGACCCAGAACAGTTAGATCTCCCAGTATCACTTACAAAACAACCATATAGAAAAAAAAATGATGTTTTGATGGTGTTTCAGAGTAAGTCAAGCCATGCTATGAGTGTTAGAAGGAATGGTCTTTGATGCCTCTTTCCCTGGTGATGGCACAGGTTTCAAGTGAGTAAAAACAAGACCCATTAAACACATTTGAAACTTTTCAAGTGTAATTAAAGTGCTTTTTCTTTTCTGAAGAAGGACTGGCTCATCCTGGTCTGCATGCTGCAGATGTTGGTGACCAGGACTCAAAGCTCTCAGAGTTCTGCTTTCCACCGTGACTAGTTCATTACTGCTTGCAGATAATGTTTAAACTCATACCTTCTGCAACAAATGCAAAAGCCAAGAAGCCAAGGCTTATTTAGCTAAGTTAAAGGTCCAGTTCAGCTAGCTGTTAGCAGTAGCAGGTGCCTACACGCTAAGAAGCAGGTGCCTAGCTTTTCAAGTAACATATGTAGTTTAAAAAAATGCATAAAACTTGTTCATGCCACAGCGAGGCAAACCAAGTTAATAATTCACAGACTCCAAGCAGGACAAGAGTTACAATGCTTGACTGACGATTTACCATAACAAATTTCCTTGAAACACCATCCCTTGCTTTTGAATTATTTCTTTAAATACCAGACAATTTTCTAAATCAGTGTCATAGGTAGGTCAACAGAAGGATACACTGTTGGCTGTCGCTTCGTTCCTAGCTGATTACAGTCATAAGCAAAACAACATTTCAGAATGTCCTGTTGGTTTCAGAATTGCCTCCAATGCAGCAGCACCAGGATCCCCATGCTGCCCAGCAATACCATCCCTCTTCTGGCTCTGAAGACATGGACACTGGAGGCAGTTGAGTGTACAACAGCTTCCACTACTGATGGATCTATCTGTGAGGCTGAAGAGAAGGCTGCTCCAATTTAGTATGTTCGACCAGGTTTTTAACAGCCTCTTTATCCTAGGTAAAGACAACAAGTGAAATCCAGAAGGTTATACAAATATCTGTGGGCAGGACGTAACGGGTGGTAATAGGTAGGCAAATGCAGAATGTGAACTGCGAAAGCTTTGCTTGATCTTAGGCCCTTCAGATATCACAGAGGGCAAAGGTTTCAGACAGAAGTCTCCCTAGGCACCTCCTGCCTATGATCAATGAAACTCAAGGCTATTTGGGGTACAGAAAACAGGCTACTCCATCTCTGGTTCTCCAGTCTGTGGCAACCTGCAGTCATTACAGCACTCACTTTGGGAGTGGGACTGTTCAGTACTTGAATCCTAGTAGAGTCACAGCTTCACAGAAACTTTAGCAAGAGAGGTGGAAAACTCTTCCACCCAGAAAATTTCCCATCTTGGTGGTCAGGCCCTTAGGAGAGGCAGGTTTAAACGTCTTCGAGTTAGAGGAGTGATGGGAGTTCAGGGCAACCAGCTCCTCCAGTCAGTCGATGAACTAACCAGGGTCTCATGATGCTGGAGAAGACTCTAGGAAGAGCCTACTTCAGCAGAAAAAAAGGCATAGGCTGTGCAAAGAATCACAGACAGCCATTTCAGGGTCCAGATCCAGCTCCCTGTGACATTTCTGAGCAGCCCTGAGCCTGGCTCATGCAGAACACTCACACTGTCCCTACCTGGGCATCAGCTACAGACGGGGCTCTGCACCCAGGTGCTGAGTGTCATCAATGCCATCTAAGGTACCTCTTTCCCCTTCACTGAGTTGGGGACCGAGGTGCCAAACAGTGCTCAGGATTTCCACACCTGTTTAGGCAGTACAGCACCGAACCTCACAATGACTGATGCCTTCTGCTGGACCAGTGGAAATATTCACAAAGAAATTGGGTAATTGACCCTACATATGCTACAGACTCTACCAGCATTCCCTCCGCTCCCACTCCATTCAAGCTATGGAAGGCTTTTTCCATATGCTGGGCACTCAGGTTAATTTAAGCCTTTGTCTAAGAGTTGTGCAGTATGCAATGATCCTGATGCTGGCCACACAAGGCTCCTTCCAAGGCCAGAACAGCAGAGGACACCAGGAACAACAGCCTGTCTTGATCTCTTTCCCTACAGAGGCTACCTCAAGGCAGGTTTGAAGCACACACCACAGTGTATGGGATGATGTTCTGTGCTGCCACCCATTATCAAGGGGTTGTGCAGCAAGACGAGCTACCGAGTTATCAGTTCAGGTGATTAAGTGCTATAAGGAAGACCTCAAGCAGGACTGGACATCACAGATGGGCAGCAAACACCTGTCCTTCACTGCCAGGTCTCTGGGCCCTGCTGTTCATTCTCCTCTCTGGATGACAAGTGTTATTCCCAGCCTGCAGACAAGCTGTAAATGTCAAAACTTGTGCACCCTACATGAACGTTAGCAACAATATTTAAATCACACTCTAGAGGCTAATTGGCTAAAATTCAAAGGTGACACAGAGACAGCAGCTCTTGAAGAAAGCATCAGATGTGGAGGTGATGTTCTAACTTGCCCACGCTCCCACTCCCTGCTACCCCTGATCTGAGAGGGCAGATCCATCACAGTCCAGGCAGTGGGGCACTGGGCTTCCAGTGTATCAAAACACACATCCAAGGCTGAAGGTCTTCACAAGGAAGAAAAGTGAAAAGAAAGAAATGAAAGAAAGATATGGGTGAATAGCTGCCCAGTTGGACTAAGGCTCCAGGTTTCTAACTCCCCAAGACCAGGATGTCGTAATCAGTGTTGTAACTTGTATTTGACATCTTCCTTAAATCCCCAGCTTCTAGAGTCATAGTGTGATGTTAGACTCCGCTCTTTTCACAAAGGTTAAAGTATGCTTCCAGCTCCTCTGTTGAAAAGCACACTTCAAACATGACATTTGCTGGCTCAACATCAAAAAAGCAATTAAAAAAGACCCACACTGACATTCTTCTATACAGCCAGATGTTGAAGTCAGTGTTATACTGAAGTCATTTTCATACAGATTCGTGATCCTTTAAGTTTCTGAGCTTAGTGAAAAAGTACTCTACTAACCCCTCTAGGGACATGACCCATAAAATTGTAGCTGAACTGTGTGCTACTTCATACATAAAACTTTTGCAGTGTCCTTTACCCAAGTACCTAAGTAGACTGCACTTCATTTTTTTTCCCAATTTCCATAACTTTCCTCAAGCTTTATGCCTGTGTGCCAAGGAGTCATGGCCCCAAAAACTCTTTGATTGTCCCCCACTGCAGCCCTCTAGCTCTTCTCTCAGAAGCCAAAATGATGCGAGTTTGCAAGAACAACTGAAGGCATAGCTGAGGAGAAAGGCAAAAAGAGGATGGTGCAGAGGGGTGACAGCCTTAGTCTCTTTGGATCCTCTTTTTACAGGGGAAAGGCATGGTCAGAGCAGAGCAGTGTATCCACCAATATCTCCAACGCAAGGTTCATGTGAAGCAGCATACCTTCACATAGACTTCAGGCAGTACTTAGCCCCACTTGGGCCACCATGTCTGGCCTAAGAGTTGATGCACTCCCACGCCTACAAAGAGGGATATTTCTTCTCTGTACTTAGGACATGTTTGAGTGTTTGGTTTTTGCTTAACACCTGTTACTTCAGGCTTTCACACATCGTACATCATGCTGGGAAGGAACAAGTCCTCAAGGGGCAGAATCTGACTGTCCAGCCATTCACTTACAAGACACGTTCCTCTGTCAAAGGGACTTCTAAGTGCCTGTCACATCCATCTCTGTCAGTGCATGCACCATCCCATACTGGATGTTCTTCCAGCATGCAGCATTTGGATGGATACTGCAAGGAGGGCCACTGGAAAATCTTACCTGTTTACAGGCTTAACAACAGCATCCAACTACACAGAAGCAAAGGCAATGAGATCCTGAGGTCATTTAGGTAGAAAGAATGAAGGACAGGCAAACTGCTGCACCAGCATGCTGAGCATCCCCTGATCTCTAACACCTCTAAAGTCTAGTGGGAGCCTTTCCCAGGTCTACATGTTGCAGGGATCCATGGTGACTCCCACTTTGCTCCACAGTCAGTGCAAGGTTCCCACCCCCATCTGTAAGCCTCCCCTTTCTCTGTCTCTTTGCCTCCTCTTTCTCTTATTGCCTCCTTTTACTCTTGTATGCACTTTCAGATGCCTCAGTTCTTCTGTACAACAGAATTTGTGCAACTCCATGCAGATGATCAGTGGAGGGTAGGTAGCTATCAAACTGGTTTGTTGTTTATGCTGCTTTTTTGTGGTCTCCTGCACCCTTGGTATTAGCTAGTGATAATGGAGGGAGTGAAGGAGAGCTCTGACTGGACCCAAACACCCATGCTGAGGTCTCTGAGCATATAGAACTGGAAACAGCTGTGCACAAACTGAGTTTCTCTAGGAAGAGTGATGATGCTACAATTCAAGTTTTGCGTGTCTATGCTTAGAGTGCATTTGTGGAGGGGAGAGATGAATTTAGAGCTTGGACCTGTACCTTTTTGCATGTCTGCACCCATCCACTTGAGCATGTGTGTGTAAACATTTTAGTGCCCCACATGTCAAGCATACACGACACAGAAAAAAATGTCCCCAGTCTCTTGCCTGGCAGTTAGAACAGGCAAGAAGGCAGCCAGGCTCATCTGCTTCTGAACACTGGGCCTGGTGACAGCTCCAGGTGTCAGCTGAGAGCCCTACCTATAACCGTTTTCACAAGAGGCCTAACTCTTCTAATTATTGTTCTAGCAGCTAAGAAAAATGAAGATCTTCTCTCAAAATAAAACATTCAGTCTGCTTGAAGTATCAGCTGTTCCTCCTAGAAGGCACCCTGTCCAAACTGTCCATGGGGGGAATGCCTAGAGCTCCCTGTCCTTCCATGCTGTGACGAAGATGATGACAATGAAGAAGAAAAACACCATACCTACCTTCAGGTTTTAAGGCTGTCAAGGGCTGTGTTTTGGTCAGTTTTCCCAAGAAACTTGGATAAAACTTTACAGTGACAGTCCTGGCTCTGCAGCTGCTCTTTGATGTCTCCCTCCAACCCTTGCAGTTCCAGTGTGTGGACTTCTCACTCATACCCCCAAGAGCCAAGAGGGGATGAATGTTTGCCGGTTCACTCCATCATCTACAAAATTTCTCCTCCATTCTCACCTGCCTTTGCAGTGACGCCTGAGAAACTGCGAAGCTGGAGGGACCCATTTTCACCACCTGGTTTGACACCTTGACCAGCCCAGGCTGGAGAATTCCCCCTGTTGACTATCACATCTCCTTTCAGTGCCCTGTGCTAGACCCAACACTTGTCATAAATCTTTACCTCAAGGACAATTTGATCAAGTCTCCTCCAGACATGTCCATGAGAAGCCCACATCTCCAAGTCTCCTGTCCACAGCCTAGAGAGTCTGTAGCTGTGCCATGAGGTCCCTTTCCACCAAGTAGGCTCCCATGCACAACACACACCCAGAGCTGGGCATGGCTACTAGCAGACTTGGTGTCACCTTCCCCTGACTGCTCAGGGGACTCCTACTTACACGGCTCTTCCTCAGAGCATCCAGTGCAGTATTCAGCTGGTTTATACCAGCTATGTCTGTGCTGTCAGATGCATCAGATCACCCTCTCTGAAGAAAAGCAGATGTGGTTCTGGGGACAATGTGCTCCAGGGATGGCTCCCCGCAGGCAGCAAGGATCAGGCTGTTCTCCATCCCAATCTCTCCCAGCAGACTGGGTGCCTACAAGCTCTCCCCCATGCTCTCCCGCTGGGTTTTAAAACACGCAGCACATGTCCTCAGCATTGTGCTACAGAAACATCATGCTGTGAGAAAGCCATTATTGTGACCTGAGAAACCACTACAAAAACAATAATATTGCAAAAAAGCTCAGAGGAAAGCCATGCTGAAAGCTGTTTGGACCAAGGCACTGTGCCCTGGAGGAACCCCCCTGAGCAGTTAGACATTAGCAGCTCATTCTTACTGGGCCAGGGGATGAGAATCTCCCTGTGGGGTGGTTGTTCTTAGCAATATAGATGCTCATGATAGCAGCCTGCCATGCACTGGACCAGACTTTTCAGCAGAGCATTTCCTCCATTAATTGAGACAACTTCAGCCCCACTGGCCCAGACTGGTTGATTCTTTCTTTGTTCACAATTTCCATTTGCTTTATCAGTCACTGATTTTGCTGGTCTCCTTCACATCCTGTCCCTCCAAGCTCCTTGGCTACGCTTTCCCACTGTTGACACATCTAGGAGAGAAGTGTGGGGTCTCCAGCATTTCTGCTCCATCAGTCATTTCAACACCGTCTCCTAGCGAGCTTCCCCAGGGATGCAGTGACAATGCAGAGCTGAATTGCTCCAGCACAGGCAAGAGAGATGCTCAAGGATGCTTCAGAGGCTGAGTACCATGTGTTCTTTCCAGGTCTTGGTGGCAGCTCTGTAGGATCCAGGGTCTGTAGGGCCTGACTTGCTGCCTGCACCAGGGCTGAGGCATGAGCAACAATGTGGCTCTGTGATCGTATCCCTGCTCAGGACTCTACATCTTAGAGGCTGGACTACAAACGTGGTGGTGGAGCCATTCCCACCTGACATTGCCCCATAGAGGGCAGAGAGGAATGGCACTTTGATGACCGAAGAAGCGACTTTTTAAATTCAGACTCTGGCCCTTCACTTAAACTATGACACATGTGCACATCATCACTCTGCTCCTCGTGGGCTTGGACCAGAAGCCGGCCCTTGTACCGCTCCGGCAGGTTTACCTGGGAGAAGAATGGTTAGCTAATTAGCCTGGCATGCATGCGGCTGCATCGCGGGAAGGTTTGGCGTTGGGGCTGATCCCAGCACCAGGGCGCCGATGGGAAGGCGGGCCTCGCCCTTCGGACCGGGATAATATTTTTCTAATGCCTTACAGTGGTTGGCTTTTGTTTTGCTGAGCTGTTGCTATGCACCTGAGGCTCCGCAAGGGAAGTCGGCTCTCTAGAGGAAACAACACTGGCAAAAAGTCACCAAATCATTGTTCTGGCTGCTTTCTGTGTCATGAACAAACACATGAATCTGCACTTGTTTATCGGGAGGCACAAGGGCAGGATTTTGCCGCTTATCCGCAGAGGTGATTTGTCTATTGGACCTGCTAGTCTCAGTGGCAGCAGTTAGCCCCAAAAACAAAACCAGGAAGAGACTAAGTGTTCCCATACAACTTCCAGCACAATCAGCAGCCCTCCTCGAAAGCACCTTTTAAACAAGAAATGGAAGAGGGAAAAAACAATTAGCACCAGAGACTTTATTAAAAAAAAAAAAAGACAATTCTTCCATTAATCAGACCCTTATCAGCAGCAAGGTGATACAAAGCCAGTGTTTAATTGGAACTGAGAAAATGTGTTTGTGCTGGTGTGGAGAGCCGTGTCTATGCGAGCTGGAATGTGGCCTGCATCCTGTTTTCTTTACCGATGGGGGTGGAATCCGCTCCACGATTCCTTGAAGGGCTGCAGCATGTTTTCCACCAGCTCCATGCTGGGTTTATGAATTAGGTTCCTGCTTCTTAGCATCCTGGAGAGCAGCTTTGTGCTCAAAGGGATCCCAAAACTCCGACTGTGTTTCGTAGGAAAAGAGCTGCCATCCTTCCGTCAACAGCAGCAGGTGCCTCAGCGCCTGGCACCCGCCATCCCTTCAGGCTCCTTCCGATTCCTGCTGTCTGTGGACAGACGAACAGTTCTCAAAGCAGGGACATTTAAGATCCCAGTGATGGTTTACTCACTGCCCACTGAGTCCATTATTCACCTGTGCCTTAGAAAAGGGCAAGACAGGCAAAACTTGGTTTGTGAGGGGTGTGGGTGTCGGAGAGAAAGCCCAGAGTGGGTTGTGCTTCATCCTGCAAGAGATCATTGCTTCCCTGGGAGTGCTGAGGGCGCTCAGCTCTCAGGGAGATCAGCCAAAGGCAATATGCAGGGAAGCATCCTCCAGTCCCTCTGCTCTTGTTGTCCCATGAAATACCTTTGAGGGCACTTGATCATTGCTGCCTTCACCACTACACTCAGGGACGGGATGGTGTTAAACCTCTGTCAGTTCCTCAGCTCCATCCTCAGTGCTAGGAAGGGTCTCTCTGATTCATCCAGGCCTTTTCTCTCTGTCAAGGGTGCTTTCTGCTTCATCACATCTGTGCCTTTTTAACATAGCACTCCACCACCGCAGCCCATGGTGCTGTGTTGGGTGTTCCAGTGAAATTTCACCCACTTTTAATACCATGGCATTAAATATTAGGCTATCTTTAACACTGGGATACATTAAATTTATAAGCGCCTTTTCTCCTCTTCCCAGCCCCAACCTCTCAAAAAAAGGAATTGCAGTCATGCTTCCATCCTGCTTTTTGCTGGTGAGGTTACTGCCGGGATGAACAGCCCCACTCCAAATTCAACAGCCTTTTCTGCACCAAAACTCTAGTCAGCTTGGATGGAGATGTCACCTGCTCAACCTCTTCGGACTATCCTTGGAGCAGTGGCCACAGAAATACAAAGTTTGGCTTTCTTAGGCAGGAGTGGGAATGTCACCCAAGAGCAAGTCTGAAGAAGTGTGGCAAATTCACCCAGCACTGCAGCCCAGCATAATTAAGCAGCATTCTTATTCACGTCATCTCCTGACTTTGGCATAGGTTTTATTATAGTCATTACAAAGACAGATATTACTTTTGGATTGACTCACTTGATGGGTTGATCAGCACTTTATTGTAGCCTCCAGTTATAGCACTTTTTATGGCATCCAGAAGAACTTAACCATTAGCACACTATTAGGAAGAACACTGGCAGCTGATTAAGTTGCTGAAGGTCAAAGACATTTTTCTTAATTGCTCCATGTGTGCTCCCTCCTCCTCCCCCTCCAACTGAGCTGGAGGGAGATCGTTCTGTTTTAATAATAAAGTCACAGAGGCATACCTCGTATTTGCCATCAAATCTCCAGGGAGAGGGTTATTCACCATTTAAGATCTTGTCTAAACTGTTATGGTCTCACTGCTGAAATGAAGTCTTGGAGATTTTCGTGGCGTGTATTGAAAACTACAAAAAAAGAAAAAAAGCCATCAGGGTGACTTATTGAATTGGTTAACACACATTGCAAATGATGTTCTATTAGGGTCATATGCTGAAGGGAGGTCTCTGTCTGTGGGAAGGAAGGGAAGATGATTTTCTAGACCCTGGTAGACTTTCACAGCTCCTAGGTATATTGCCAGAACAACTCTATCACGGAAAAGAGATCCTGATGTTCACGAAAGTCTTTCTGATCAGCCTTGTCATTCTCTCCTCTGGAGTGCAGCTCTTCAGATGTTTTCCCATGAATTCACAAGGAAAGGCTGCTCAGTGTTCATACCCTGTTCTCCAGTCTACACCAACTATGCACTGAGCTGCACTTCCAGCATGCTCCAGATGCACTTCAGGAATGATGATCTCCAGTGCAGACTCTTTAATTCAGCCAGTGGCACCCTCCCTCCCCTTCTCCAACACAGCTGGAGAAAGAGAGATTGTTTATAATCGGAAAACAAGCAGTTTTCCCCTCTGTGTTCCTCATCTCTGCAGCATGCACCCTCTGGGATCACAGCAGAAGGCGAAAGCGAGCATAGTCCTCTGCTGCACTGCTTCAAAACAAATCCAGACCAGGATGTAAGCCTGGGAAAGCAACCACCAGCCTTGTGCTCCTGGAGAGCGTGCATGCCTGGTGATGGAACATGGCTCTGCTGACTGCTTGCTTTGGCTACAGGGCGAGGTGAAGGCTTCAGCTCCCTCTTCATACAGTGTGTTGCTGAGGGTGCCCACACCTCCCATGCTTCACCAAGCTCCGTGTGGGATCAAGGATATACTTACCTGGAGATCATTGCCAGGGTGGGGCATGAGCCTGTATTCGTTAGTGCAGCTAACAAATACAGTTTTAAACTATGTAATTAGTTAATCTGACTGTGCCTATTTAAATTTTCTGCTTCAGCTTCATCTCTCTCATAGGCCTTCTGCTGTCACCTGAGATGAGAAACCATTTCTATGGAAAATTTCACCTGCAAAAGCTTAGTGGTTCTGGTGGCCTCCCACATTTCAGTCTCAGCCAGATGTTCAGCTGCTCATGGAGCTTCACCTTTCAGTTCCAGACTCATCTGACCCAGCTGAAGTCACTAAAACATCTGAAAAGTCCTCCCTCGTTTCTCCTGAGATGCATTTCTACCAGCTCAGATTGCCACCCGGGGTTTAGTCTAGCATCAGAGTCAATGCCAGGGGGAAAAGAAGGAGAATGACTGAAAGGTGCAGCGTTGACCTACTGCAGGTTGATAAGTCATCCTCGCCACTTGAGAAGCCTTTCCCACAGGGAGGTCAGTGAAAGCATCTTCCCTTTGCAGGGCAAGCTGATTGAGCCATGCTTTGAAGAGGAACACACTGTTTTGACAAGGCAGTGGCTATAAGGTCCCTCAAAGGTCTTACAGAAGTCAGATGGGCGAGAGACACCCAGTTACTCATCAACGAGCAGGTGTGAGGTTGAAGAAAGGACTCCAGACAGGCTCACAGGCAGCATAATACTCCTGCGGAGTGTCAGAGGAAGGTGTGACAGACGGAGATGTGCTTCACCCATCAGTTTTATGCCAGCTCCACCTGCCTTAGCTTTCCTGACAATTTCCTCTTAAAGAAAGTGATAAAGGGTTAAACTTGAGACACAGTTTTCATGGAAGATAAACCAGGCTGTGGTCAGTTGTTGTGATACCTAGACCTGGGCATCACATCCAGAGTCCATGGCATTCCTTGCCCCACAGCTAGGAGATCCTGAAGATGTGGGATGCAGCTGACCACAGAGCACTCCCCAGCCTGTGGCAGCAGGTGTGAATTATGGGGCTGACCTCTGCTGTAGATCCACTTGTTGCTCACTTCATCCAGCTCAAGACAACGAGTCAAGTCAGTAATCTTCCTACCCAAGGATACTGGAGCTAGAGACAAAATTTAACTTTAAACACAGAAGTTTAATCAAACTCTCTATTTCCTTGGGTGGAACTACCCATTGACACGTGCTGTATCCTGCCATAGCCTGAAGGGTATTAGTCAAACCACAGGGCTGCACCCTGGCCACAGCTGAGACAACTGGAGAGCCTCTTGGTAGTGGAGGACACCGAGAAAGTTCTGTTCCATTGAACTACATTATTCTAAGCTTGGTATTGCAGCACACAGGAGGTATTTCCCAGAGAGAAGACCTTTTTGCAGAACATCTGCCTCAGTGCCTTCTAGCTTCAGCATTAGCCACACGCAGGAGTGAAAGATTTCTGTAATAGACTGAATCCCATAGATAGAGATGCAGCTGCTGGAGAGGCCACCAGTACTGTCTGGGTGGTCTACACTGCTGGACCGTATTCAGCCTCCACAGAGCCACTCACCTTGTAGCTCAGGCCAGAGGTGCCGAAATCAAAGGCGCAGGGACCAGCTGCTGACCCATGGCAAAGCATGACCCTGCACCCACTATTGTGTCTCTTCCCCTCCTGTTGCACCCTAGGTGTTATTTTATAAGGCCCAACTCTTCTGCAGAGTGATCCAGACCAAAATAGTGCAAAATTATAAAATGCCAGGCAGGAAAGTCTTCTAGAAAATCAGATATCTGCCATGGACAGCTTCTTCTTTCCGTGGAAGCATCAAAGGGCTGGCATTGAAAAGGCATCCACCCAAATACCCCTCACTCAAAGCATGCTTCTATTTTTATGTCAACACATCTTCTCCTGAGCAGAACCTTTCAGTTCAACAAACATATGAAAGAAGTCTCAGAGAAAAAATCATTGCCTAACCTGATGAGGACAGAAGTGTCCCACTGTGCAGAACAAAAGTTAGCTGCCTGTAGACCATCTAGAAAGCCTGTTCTTCAGGAGCTCCTACTGCAGTAAAAATGTCAGTGATATGCAGGGCACAAGAGGTCCACGTTTATGGAAACTGTCAGGCATAAAAAGGACTGCTCAGTGAAATAGTTGTATCTTAGGAAAGATACCCTATCACTTGTACTTAGAACTGGGTTTGGAAGTTGCCTGATTTTCCTGGATTTTGCTCTTAAAGCAAGTTATGTTGTTCTGTTCTTTTCTGTTACATGTGAGAATTTATAACATATGCCTACTTCAACCCACTTCAGCTAATCTTTATCACGGAATTCAATAACCTCAGAATAAGCACAGTCGTTTCTTCTCCCTATTCACCCTAATTAATATGCCTTTAAGCATCTTCCTTCTCTTCTTCCCTTGGGTGATACCTAATTAGCTCTTGTAATTAAAACTGTATCCAAAGGGCTGGGGTTTGCACAGATATTGGCATTATCCAGTTGACACCGTGCAGTTACTGCCAGGCTCAGGTTGTTCCTCAGCATTTGGTGGGACACCTGAACAAGATCCTAGCGAGAAGGTCTACTGGGATTTTGTGATCAGGGCCTTGGGGGACTCAGCTGGATGTCTGGCCTGTGGTATTTTTAAACTGGTTTTCCAGATATGTTAACTTCCAGTATTTCTTTCTGTAGCACTCACCGGTGTGTCCAAAGTTTCCCCAAGTGAATGTGGATAGCTTGCCCTGGAAGACTTTCCATCATTTAGCCCTATGTCAAATTTTCCTCTGTTCATTGATCTCAGGGCTAGAAAAAAAAAGAAAAAAACCAAACCAACCCATCCATAAATGGATTCGTTCAGGTTTTCTGTCTCCCTGTTTGGATGTCTTGCTTCAAGCTCACATACTGTAGCAGGGCTGAAGAGCATTTCTTATGGTCCCACCTCCAGCAAATGTGATACTCCCCTTGTGCTATTACCCTCACAGTTGGCTGGGCCACGAGCTGCCTGAGCCGGGATGCTTTGCTCTCTGAGACCAAGGGCTGAGTAAGCCTATAGATCTTCTGTGACTTCAGAAAGACAAATAAAAGGCTGGGCCTAAGGCTGGCTCAATAAACATTCCAGATGATGGGGAAACCTTTCCTGGGAAATGAGTGAATTTCCAACAGCCCTCAGCTTCCTTATTGACACCACTGGAAATCAATCCACACAGGACACTGTGGAAATTACTCCAAAAAGGCAAAATTTCCAGGCCTGTTCTGGAAAAAGATGGAGCAGAAGAGGGGAGAATTGCACCTTAGATATTATACATAGGAAATTTTGCAGTGTTTCAGGGTATCTTTTTCCCTTTTACTTGTAATTCTAGGTCCCTTCTATCATGGACCTTTATCATTAAAGTCATAGAAACTAGGACTTATTTTCATAACAACATCTGAAGGAATCTGATTTTCACACACTCTAACACGAAGTCACAGGGTGGAGACATGGCCATGGCTGATGCAGCTCAGCCAAGAAAGTTGGGCAACAGGAAGGATGGGGCTGAAGTTCTTTGAACCACTGTTCCCAGGGAGCCATGAAAACCCAGAAAGAAGTGCTATGGTTTCTGGATATGCAGCAAGCACAGTGCGGGCTAGTACATTAATGTGTCTTTTTTATTCACTTTCCACAGCTGCACCATGAGATTCACTAGTTAACTACACCAGAATAATCTACAGTGTGGTCTTGATGCAAAGACGACTGTCAAATGTATGGCTTTTTAACTGTATGCAAAAAAAAAAAAAAAAAATCAGCAAAATGCAGATTTAAAAGTTGGCAGGGGTAGGAGAGCGTG
>Ga0065711_1001592_pt1 | contig 41863 bp, 24 predicted proteins | sample Hoacrofraction12_FD_59098 | JGI IMG/M metagenome (GOLD analysis project Ga0065711, IMG submission 59098) | Hoatzin crop microbial communities from Cojedes, Venezuela - Epithelial fraction 12 v2 (version 2) | ecosystem: Host-associated > Birds > Digestive system > Esophagus > Crop | place...
CTCGACCCGCTGGCCATGCTTCTCTTGATGCAGCCCAGGACACGGTTGGCCCTCTGGGCTGCCAGCACACATTGCCGGCTCATGTCCAGCCTTTCGTCTGTCAGTACCCCCAAGTCCCTCTTGGCAGGACTGCTCTCGATCCTTTCATCCCCCAGCCTGTATTGATAACTGGAGTGTGGGAGGAGAGCATGATCTCGCCAAGTCTACTTTTCCTGCATTGTCTTGGACTGCACTCACTTACTAACACCGTTCATCAAAAGCCATGTCCCTTGGTAATGAATATTTCTGTAAGCTGACGGGAAGAAAAATGCTAATAACTGGTAGGCTAAAAATAGAGAGAGGGATGTGCAGTGCTAACCGTTTCAGAGGAGCTGTTCTGTTTAGCTGCGTTTGTTTGGTGATGACCAAGAAATATAAAGCTTTCCCCACCACCTCCCACCCTGATCTTCTTGCTGTCTACTGGGAGGAGGTGTGATCAACAAGGATACTTCAGTAGCAAAGGGCCTTGCAAAACACATTTCCATGGTACTAAAAATATTCAATTAAGAAGCTCACAAGTATGTGACATCTCAGTTCTGTGTTATTTCATTCAGCCTGGCCTCCTTTACACACCTAAGGTGCTTTCAGAAAGAGATCCCTATTCATCTCATTCTAACTCCAGTTTAGCAGGGCAGCTCCTGGATGACTCAGTCTCTGCCCTTGCACTGGGTATTGGAGATAGGGATATTGGAGTCTCCTGCTAGTGTTCAGCTTCAGGGTCTGTTGGGAGACTCTGGAACCACCTCTGAAGCATTCTAGCAGTGCCAACCCTGCATGATTGATGCCAAGTATGTAAAGGTGCTGTGGCCCGCTTCTCAGGAGGGTCCTGCCATTGCCTGCCCCAAGGGCAGGTAGTATTGCTTACTTCAAGCTTGGCTTGTCTTTCAGAGGGGATGAAGAGGAATCATGAAACAGCTGACTACCTGTTCCTCAGTCTAGCAGAGAGCTGTTCTGCTGTGCCAGACCCATCCCCCTGGAAGGTATTTGGATGTGGTTGTCCTGTGACTGTCTGATGGGAATCTGAGACTTACTAAGAAAAGCAGTAGCTTGGGCCAAGGGCAAATCAGAAGTCCACCATCCCAGGAGATGACAATGTCATAGCCGATGTTACATACTACAGGTAACAAGGTATCACCAAGACATTTTTTCCATGGTGACCAGTGAATTGGGAAGACTGAAGTGTTGGGTCCTGATTGCCAGAGGGTGCGCAAGCGGTGGGATCAGGTATGCCCAGTGTCACATGCTAAACACAAACAGGACGCTCCAGATTCAGCAGCTTTGTCTGTGAATTATGCTGTGACACTCTTCACTCTTTGCTTTATTCAGTGATGCAGAGAGGAAAGTCATTTGATCTCTGTAGACAGCACAGTGTAGCCAGCAGGAATGCATTCTTTTCTTTGCCACTCATTGGAGATTAGCATTAACTGATGGTCATTAGCTGAGAAGTGCCTCTAATCAGTCAGCTTTTTTACAAGTTTTACACCCATCCATTCTAGAAATTACAGTCATCCTGTCTGCCTTTTAATCACCCGTGGCAGTTGCATAAACCAGAGAAAGACATAATCTTCAACCCCTGTCCTCAGATAATCAAAACCACATTATTAGCTATCCTTTTTTCCTAGCCATCAGTTGGACTGCGTGGGTTTAGTCTCAAGATTTCATTTAAGCACTTGACAAAATCCTGCTTAGAATTGTTCTCCCTGGATGTCTAACAATGATGATCAAATTTAAAAATTTGATCTGCAAACCTAACAGATGTATTTATAATTATCATCAGAAAATCACACCATCTTTTCCATATAAATACCTGAAAACTTCCTCATCACAGCTCTCCTGTTGTAAAAGCAGCTGCAGCATCATGGCCTGGACATCAGACAAGACGTGTGGCCCGTGACAGCGGGTAGACCATTTACCAAATTTTTACCACTACCAAAGTTCAAAAATCTCTAGTGCAGGAGCTAAGTTCCCAAAACACGAAGTAGTTCTACCACGTAATACAGGAGGGGGAAAGCATGGAAGGCAAATATTTGCTTTCACGAAGACCTTGTGGGGTCTTGGCGTTATGACAGGACAGAAAATTGTTCACTTCGGCAGGTTTTGTCTGCGCGATCCCCAGACAGCGAACACAACAGGAGCCACCTGACAACTTCAGTAGCTTGCCAGGTTGTGTCTACCCTGGCAGGGACGTTTTCAAAGAGGGTCAATCATTCCAGCTCAGAAACATACAGAAAGAGTTGAAAGACTGAACGCACCTGAACTATTGGGATATTTACTGTTGTATGCGGGTTGTAAGAGTCTCCCGTTAAAAGCATACGTGCTGTTCCCCTCAGCAAACAGCCCAATTTACAATGAATATTAGAAGACATTATTTAATGTGGTGATCTGTTAGGGATATATTTAATTCAGAAAACAATTTTCTCTGATTCAGAACAAAAGCCGTAAAAAGTATAATTTTAGAACTAGCTGCTTGAAGGGAAAGTTAAGATGTCATGTAGGAGAATGGCAAAACATTAACCAGCTCCTTTCAGAGACAATTCTCTCATTTTGCCTTATATGATCATTCACATGTCAAAGGGTGGATCACTGAAGAAATTTTGTCAGGACTTTCTTTGGTGCTGAATTCAGAGGAGAGGAGCAGGGTTTTGGACACATTTTGCCTGTGATTCCTGGTGAGCGGTGACTCCCAGACTAGGACACTGAGTCCTGAGGGGCCCTTTTCCACCTCACATTTATACCCAGTGTTTCCTTATCTGTGCCCTCTATTTCTTTGCTCCCTCAGTATTAGTTGGCACTGACATGCTTGAGCTTTCTGCACAGCCAGCAGAAAACTTATTTATGTCTCTGAAACACTCTGTTGGCAGTGACCTCCCTGCTGAATGAAGAAGGACCCCGAGCACTTCATGGTGTGTGTTCAGCTCACCTGGCTGGGTCAACATCTGGTATGCAATGATAGAGATGCTTAAGGTAGGTACTGAAATGAGATGTCAGGGTGGCAATGAAATATCTACAGAGCACGGGTGTGAATCCCCTTATAGTGACTCCCCTCAAACATTTCTAAGGCACAATTCATCTCATCTGAAGGTAGACCTCATAAAAAGAAGACATGCTGTACAAATGCCCATTTACCTCCATGGTACTGCAAAGGAGAGACTAGACAAGTCACTCAATACTCAGACACACACCACAGATGTCCAAGGTTAGATAAGATGACTTTCTTTTGGTGTCTGACTCTGAAAAAGCCCCATCCTGTGCTGGCCAGCTGCTCTCCTACACCAGGGCAAATCAGCAATTGTGTTCCACCAAACCCTTTAAAGTCATGGCTCAGCCCTAAGTGAGAAACAGTTGGGTTTGCAACAGTTTTGGAGGAAAGGAAAACAAATTTTTGGTTTTGGCAGGGTGCCGCTTCACAGGCTTTATTCCATTTATCAGTACTTATTCTTACATTAAACACCTGTTACAATAATAGCTGTCTGACAGTAGGAGAAAAAAATATTAGGATGAAAACACAGTAAGCTTCTTTAAAAACAGTGGTACATCATTTGATACATCTTTACATACAATTGAGATCCACTGCTATAGAATTAACCCAAAAGTGAAAGCTGTGGTTTTAGGTAAATGGAAGGTTTTAATGAAAAACAGAGATATTAAGAAGTGATAGAGATGAGGACGGGGGATGGAATCACTCGGGGAAGGTTTCTGTACTATACTTTGAGGAGCCTGAGTGCTCAGCTGATGTGTTAGACGTCTGCGCCTTTCTAGTTTTTATTATTTGTAGTGCAACAACGCTTATAGGTTCCAGCTGAGAGCTGGGAGCACCACAGTAAGGGATGAAGACCTCAGAGAGAGGCACTCTCCTCCCAGGAAGCACAGCTCACGTGGGAAGGGAGGGAAGCAAATTAATGGACATAAAGAGAAAGACTCACCAATATAACGCTGAAGGCCAGCAAGAGCCAGGAGAAGAGCTCCAGTCCCTGGCTGATGTGTTCTCCCTCCCTTAAACCTCCACTTTATGGTGGAGAGCTCAGAGTGTGTTCTGAAGCATCCTGTTGAATCCCCTTTTCCATTACCTTGGCTTGGTGCTGCACCTACCCCATGTAGAAACAGTATGCATTGGATGAAACTCTGACTTGTGACTTACAAGGTCTGGTTAGCCAAGAAATACTCAGTCCTGGATACAAGGCGCTAACTAACACTTCTCTTAGAAGAGAAATCTCAGAAGGGTTTGCCTAAATCAGTCACGATAGCTGGGGAAGGAATACGTAGTTTGCATATAGCTAGAGACAATCACTCATAATGCTCATAAATATCTGCAGGGTGGGTGTCAGGAGGATGGGGCCAAACTCTTTTCTAGTGGTGCCCAGCGACACGACAAGGGGCAACAGGCACAGACTGAAGCATAGGATGTTCCAGCTGAAGATGAGGAAGAACTTTGTCACTCTGAGGGTGACGGAGCACTGGAACAGGCTGCCCAGGGAGGTTGTGGAGTCTCCATCTCTGGAGATATTCAAGACCTGACTGGACGAGGTCCTCTGCAGCCTGCTGTAGGTGACCCTGCTTTGGCAGGGGGATTGGACTAGATGACCCACAGAGGTCCCTTCCAACCCCGAACATTCTGTGATTCTGTGATTCTGTGATAAGCTTGTACTGCCTGGATTAGACATTTGGAAAAAGATCTCTCTCCTCCAAAACCAGGCTAGAAAATTCATGCTCTAGAAGAGCCTATTCCTCTCTGATGACTACAATGGGGCTTGGAGGTGTCTGACACCACTGAAGCTGTCTGTATTGCACATGTCACAGTTTGTGGGAGAGATGAAGAAATTTCAAGGGCCAAATGCAGTTTATTCATGAGTTAGTTGGCCTAGTGGCTGTGATGGTTCCTTGAGTCCAAGGGCTTGCTTCAGTCACCTTAATGAAGGAATCTGGTGCTGCTGGAGATTAATAAGGGTTTCTTTAACATTCATATGAGGCTGGCAGAGATGACACCTGTCCCTGGGAGCCATTTGACCATCTGGATCAGTAGCCAGGCAGGATGTTCTAAGTGATCTCAAATAACACCTGAAACCTATGTTTAGGGAGATAGATCCTACAGCCTCTGTGGGCTAGGAAGGTGAGCCACGGAGAGTTAGTCCTCTGTACTCAAGTGAGATGAATCCTCCTCTAAGGCAACGGTGTTTGTGAGCCACTCTGTTACCTTACTCTGTAGGCAGTCACAATCTTGAACTTAAATCTTCCAGAGAAGGTACCACAAATGCTTCAGTTTTATAGATCTGTGTGCTGGAGGTCTTCAGTTCCATCATTGCTGGGCTAATCTAAATAGTGGTCACTAAAAGGAAGCAATAAAGGCAAAATTCACCAGGTTTCATACACACATCTACAGTGAGCAGAGGCTGAACATCACCCAGCTGAAGGACATCCCCCCCTTCTTCTGAAGACGTGGCACCTGAGTGCCTCTTCTTTGCACTCTCCTCACCATCCCGCCTTTGAAATCGCATTCTGTCTTGTCAGCCTGCTCCTCTCCTTGGCTTTCAAGCAATTGGTCATGTTGGATTAATTGCTTTGACCTAGACAATAGCATAAATTCACCGGAAGAAAGGGGGAAAAAAGAAGCCATGCTTTCCAGTTGTTAATATCAATTCATAATAGTTAAAATGAACCGAGTAATATGACTACATTTAAAAAGAGATTTTTTTTTTTATATAATCTCTCTCAATGGAAGCCTAAATGGAATATTTTTTTTTCCTTTTTTTTTTTTTGAATTTGGCATAGCAGAGAATCATTATTTTCCTTTCAAACCAAAAAGTCTTATTGTGCAAAATCCTGACTCATAAAAAACATCTATTGTTCTATGACATTGCAGGTATTATTTTATGGTTAAAATTCTTTGTGTTTAAAAAATATAGCTTAATTGAAAAAAACCTCAAGCTCCTAACTTAACTCTTTCCTGAGACAAAGATATTCCATGTCTCTGCTGAAAGGCATGAACATAGAATCACAGAATCACAGAATGGTTTGCATTGGAAAGGACCTCGAAGATCATCCAGTTCCAACCCCCCTGCCATGGGCAGGGACACCTTCCACCAGACCAGGGTGCTCAAAGCCCCATCCAACCTGGCCTTGAACACTGCCAGGGAGGGGGCAGCCACAGCTTCTCTGGGAAACCTGTTCCAGCACCTCACCAACCTCAGAGTAAAGAATATCTTCCTTATAGCTAAACCCACCCTCTTTCATCTTGAAGTTCATGTGCTTGTCACAAGTCCCTCTGCAGCTCTCTTGCAGGCCCCTTCAGGTACTGGAAGGCTGCTCTAAGGTCTCCCCACAGCCTTCTCTTCTCCAGGCTGAACATCATCTTCTTGTTGCATGGTGTGGATGGATTTTTTTGTTGTTGTCTCTGTTGGTGCACAGCAAGACCTGGCTCTGCCCAGCCAGAGGTTTGCTTTCTCAAGCACTAATTTGGACTAATTCCGAAGTACACAGGGACTGCTTTTCATCTGCTGCCGTCTTCTGTGGCACTCACATCTACTTACCGTAAACTTTTACTCTTGGCTAGGGTTACTGTTTGGAAGAAAATGCTCAGAGGAGATGGATTATCAAAGAACAAACCCACTTCTCTAAGTGCTGAGAAAGTTGTCCCTTTAGCTATTTAACTTTCTAATTAATTAACTAGCCAGCAATTCAGGGTTTATTGTTTCCTTATATCCACTCCAAAAGTTTCTCACTAGCTTCTTAACATTATCCTTTGGGGGAAGACACTAATCTACTCTAACCTGATGAATATGGAGTGCATTGTGCCCTTGGGAGAGGTGAGCTACCCCCTTCTCATGCAGCTGGACAATAACACATTAGGGTTTGCATCCCCAGGGCTGGGCTAGCAAATTAAATGGGCTAGAGACTGCTCTCTAGCTTTGAAACCCTTTGGTTTTCCTCTCCCAAAGATGATAACTGTGTCCAGATTACCTATTGGAATATGTCCCACCTTGTGCTAACCTCCAAATGGTGTCCTTGGGTTGTGTGGGAAAGAGAAAGCTGACCCAACCCATGCTTGCTGCAAAGTTTGGGGAGGTGGAAACTGAGGTTTTTCAGAGTGTTTTACCCAGACTTCATTCGTCTGATATGTTTCCAGCTAGTGCTGCTGCTCAGAAAATACTCACATGACTTGTGTGTGGTTTGGTAGATCTGACTAAGATTTACCCAGATGTGGCTGGGTATTTTTACAGAGAATATTTCTGTTGAAACATTTCTGTCTCTACTATCACACTCTTGGCAATTTACTTCAGTCTGTTATTTTCTTAAAATTGTCTTTCCACGCAGATCTAATTGTGACAGCAGGAGAGGAATCCCAGAGGTGGCATGTCTTCTCTTCCTGTCAAACCCAAGTAATTTTATCCTAAATAGTGACATTATTATCTTCATTCCTGCTTTTGGCATGGACAGCCTATGAAAAGTGTTTCAGAGAGGAAGATGTTTGCCATTAATATTAGATAATATGACTCCGAGAAGTACAGAGCTGGAAACTGCCGTTGCCAAGGAAGGTGCCTGCCAGCGCTGTCAATGCCAGCAGAGGTACCCATGGGTTCTTGTACTGCAATTTATTTGGGCTGTGCTGATATTTAGGTGTTCTGAGTGTATACAACATAAAAAAAACATAACATACATAATGTTGTATATTCTGAACACATGTAATAGACTCTATTTATGCAGATGTGCTATATAAAGAACTAGAGCACTGAATTGTCACTGACCTATCCATGAAACAACCAGTAATAAGAAACATTTCATCATATCCCTCCTCTCAGATGAGATAAGTTACAGGTTCATACAGGATCTGATGTCTTCTCCTCTGAGTCATCTGCCCTTTGGTATCGGTTTGGAAGAGTTGCCTTCCCAGCAGCGCCAGTCCCCTGATCTCTATGCTCCCGAGAGGAGAGAGTTTGTGCAAGGTGCATCTCTCACTTGCTCTGTTCTCCTTTTGAGCATGTTCTACCAGCACAGAGAGGTGGGTACCAGGCAAACTCCCTTCCACAGGATCCTAGAAGTTTCCCTGTGTAATGGTGAAATTCTGTCCACTTCTCTAAGGCAGTTCTCGAACCATGGAATGATCAGTTCGGCAGGGAGTCTACCAGAAATTTTCCTAAAAGATACCAACCCCAGATCCAAAGCCCTGAAGGTGTGATGATCTGAGAGACAGCGGTTACATTGCTGACCTCCTGCAACATTATTTTTTTTTTTCCCTGGAGAAGTTTTGTATACTCCATTGATGTGTCTTTGTAATTTTCCCGTCCCACCGCATCTACCCATCTGGTGCACCTTACCAGATCCTGCCTTGCGATCTCTCTGTCTCCGGGCTCTCCATGTTCTGCTTTCTTGCAAGATGCTTAGCACAGCCCAGCTCTGATCCCAGAACCCTCTGAAAGTGCAAGAGAAATAAATCTGTGGCATCATTTGGAGCTCTCTCTAGCCCTGCGATGCCGTGGCTGTGTGGATTGCTCCCACACGCTTTCACATCGGAGATAAACACCACGTAAATGGGCAGATAGAAGAGCTTCGTGTACAGTCACAGCTCTGAAAAATCATTGTGCCACCTAATGAATGTGTTAGGTTGTATTGGGTTTGCTGGAACTGAGTCATTTAAAGCAATAGGCTTGTGAGAGGAAGTACAGCTCCATTTTTAATGCAGATATCACTAATTACCATATAGAAATGAGTTCCCCTCACTGGAGACTAACCCTTGCCACTCTCCGTATCTGATTCAGATGAAGCCTGGTAGACGGAAGTGGAACTGGAAGGTCTGACCCAGACAGCTGATAAGCCTGCTTTAGCCTAAATGCAGATGAAGTGATTAAGGGAAGAATTACATCAGGGATTACATTCTACCCTTGGACTTTTGCTTGCCTGCCAAGGAGATGTCTCCAGGCCTTGTACAGGCAGGAGAGCACGTATTTCTTTTTCCCCGGCGCTTCCTGGGAGGGGAAATCTGTTGCAGTCTGGAAGGTGGCAGAACAGCCCTGAAAACTTCGTGTCTCCAGAGGAGAAAAGAGAGAGACCAGCTAGGTCTGAACAAGTAAGCTCGGGTCCCAGGGGCAATATGGACTCATCACTTCCCAAACTAATTTTTCTTCCTTCATGGCTCTGTCTTTCTGGGTGTGGAGCTGGGACACACTCAGTGTAATGAATCGAAGTATTCTCAGGCCTCAAAGTGGGGTCCCCCAGGGATCGATATTGGGCCCAACTCTGTTCAACATCTTCGTGAGTGGTCTGGATGATGGGACGAAGTGCACCATGATGGAGTTCGCCGATGATACCAGACTGAGTGGGGAAGTGGACACTTTGGAAGGGAGAACGACCCTGCAGGAAGACCTGGATAGGCTGGAAGAGTGGGCTAACAAGAACTTTAAGAAGTTCAGCAAAGACAAATACCAGGTCTTGAACCTGGGAACACACAATCCAGGAGTGCAGCACAGGCTGGGATCTACCTGGCTGGTTAGCAGCTCTGTGGAAAGGGACCTGGGGGTCCTGGTGGACAACAAGTATATGCAGTGCTTGTTAGGCCACACCTGGAATACTGTGTTCAGTTCTTGTCCCCGCTATACAACAAAAGATAAAGGTGGGCTGGAGCGTGTCCAGAGAAGGGCCACAAAGATGATCAAAGGACTGGGAAGCCTGCCTTCTGGGCAAAGGCTGAGAGAACTGGGTTTGTTCAGCCTTGAGAATAGAAGACTTAGGGGAAACCTTATGACCATGTTCCAGCATTTAAAGGGTGGCTACAAACAAGACAGATGCTCCCTTTTTACAAGGAGTCGCATGGAAAAGACTAAGAGTAACAGATACAAGTTACTCCTGGGGAGATTCCTATGGGACATGAGAGGAAAATTTTTCACAGTGAGAACAATCAGCCATTGTAAACATCTCCCCAGAGAAATGGTGGATTCCCCAATGCTGGACACTTTTAAGATTTGGGTGGACCAGGTGCTTGGCAATATTGTCTTGATTGTGCTTTTGCCAAGAAAGGTTGCACCAGATGATGCTTGAGTCCCTTCCAATGTGGTATTCTACGATGCTATGAGTCTATGATATGTGGGCTGGGATAAGCTGGCCAGCTGTGGGCTTTTTTGTTTTTTAACATTGGTCTGGGTATGTTTAAGCAGTTCAGCCTTGTGCAGAACTGTATGGACATTGCTTTGGAGACCTCATAGGGAGCTTTTTCTTTGCCTTTTCTCCTTTGGTGCTTCAAAGCTGGTGGAAGATCCTTTAAGGCAGCCCTTAAAGCTAAGAGCTTGTGGGAGACTTTACAAGGAAACAAAGTTCAGTCTGAAAATGTCTTCATTCTAAAACAAGTATTTCATCTAGGTTTCAGTGAACTTTCCCTAGGGTCTTAACTTCAAGTCTTAGATGCTGGAAGCTGTGAGTTTCCCAGCCCCATGCTGGTTTGCAGGCAAAGGGCCAAGGGCTTTGGTTCCTCGCAATCTCTAGATGACTAATGACACCAGTGAGCATGCCAGGTTCCCTCAACACCTGCAGACACAGGCAGTTCCACAAGAAACCTTGGGTTTTTTTCGTTTGTTTGCCTAGGTTTCTATTGACTTCCTTCTGAGTCAATGCTGACCCAAGCTAAAAATAAAAATGAAACATTTTGCTTTCTGCTTGTCACTCCAACACATCACACTCACAGACATACACACTCCCTTCCCTGACAAGAATCCTGAATTTCATAGGAACTTGGAAAAACAAGGAAGCCCTGTTTTTCTTCCAGATTTAGCAATTGGTTACAAACTGTGCAATTGCTCGACATCATGCTCAGTTTTGAAGGCTGAATAGCAGGTTGAAGGCATCTGCTTCAGGAGGAAGCAGCCTGTGTACCCAACAGCTTGTCTACTTTCTCTAGATGCACCCGTTAGTTTAATAAAAGATATGGTTTCTATTTACAACTTTTCTCTGGCCTATGAACTTTATTCATGACAGTCCTCCTGTGGTTCCCAGTGCTAATATTAGACTATGTTTGTCTATGACGTGCTAGCTATTCTAACAGAGGTTCAGCATAGTTCAGGGACCCCTTTGAAGTATCTTAAGGCCAATCTCGGGTTTCTGGGAAGCTTATTACCTGCACTAACAGGGTGTGCAAAGCCACAGCTTACAGTCCAGGCAATGTAACTTAGACACACATTTCTTAGCTCAGCATGTGTTTAAAAGTATTTTTTGCCAGAGAAATTTGTTCCTTTATATTCTCTCTGGCCAAAGAGCACCTATGGCTCCCGGCTTTGCACTGGGGATAAAATAAAAAGGATGGGGTGCACAGATGCTTGGCTACACCTCGTGGATTTTGCTTAGGCTTTGTGCGCTGACCCCAAGAACCAGCTCTGAACCTGTTGCTGCAGCAGGTTTGTGTAGTGTAATGGATACAGAGAAAGCAAAACCAGAGACAGGTAGGAATGGAAGAGGGAGCATTTTTATGTGGTTTATTACCTGGTATGATGAGCAAGGTGGAAATGGCTCCAGGATGGCTCTAATTTCTGGCCTGGTAATGGCAAAATCCTTGGGGTTTCTTATAGACTCCCATTTCTTATAGACTCCAGTATTTTCAGCAATACAGATAGGATGCCAGCTGGCTGCTCAGAAGCATGGATACAGTGCATGAACAACAGAGGCAGAGGGGCGATGGAGCAGATGTTTGCATCGAGCTGTGGAGCTCAAGGGAGGGAAAGCAAAGCTACCGGCTAAGTGCTTGGGGTATGGCCCGCACAGCTGCTGAAGGAGGCATCCTCTGGTGAAGCCATGGCAGATGCACCAACTTCTGCCTCACCATAAGGATTCTGGGGTGGGATTATCTCATTGAAAGCTTTAAGAGTCTCTCTTGTGCAGCTCAATGACATGAGTTTCCTCCAGACACCAGGCAAGGAATTCTGGGGACAGCTTTTATTATTACAGGTGAGTGGGGTTTTGCCTTTCCTCTGGGTACTTGGCATATGGAAGAGACTGGGGACCTGGGTGACAGACATCCCATCTCAGGCCTGAGTAAGTTTTTCCTGGATGAAAATACAGATGGACACATGTTCTGCATTAGGCTTCCTACTGTGCTGGCGTTGCGCTAAAATTTGAGATATATTTAGAGGATGGAAGGATGAACACAAAGACACTGCTGAGATTTCCAAGAATTATATTTGAAAGTAGTACCTCCAGGGTGAGGGATTTTTGTTTTTTCAGTGGGTTATTCTGTTACCAGAGCAACTCAAAGACATGCATCTCTTTTGGTTGCACTTCTCAAGGAGATTTTGTTGCTGTCTGTGGAGTCAGCATGGATCTCCCACACAACCAAGGACCGCCAGTGCAAAGATGTGCCCTCCAGGTCTTGCTCAGCAATGTGACAACAGAGAGCATCTTGGATAAGAACCAGAGTTGCTAAAGAGTCAGAAATGTGCTGGCAGCCATGGAGGTGAGACATATGGTCCCCAATTCCTCCTTGTCTTCTCCAGATTGGCTTCCCTGCATATTACAGAAGATTCCTTGCAATTACAAGGTCAGAGATGGATTTCTTATCAGCCCTCTTTCCTCTCCTGGCACCACTTTTCTGTTGAAGGCACTCTGTGCTGACAAATCCAGGGGAGGACAGATAGAGTGCTCAGCGGCATTTATTTTGGCATGGAGTTATTCAGTTGTGCTGCTGCTGGAACAGTGCAATGGGTGAGGAAGCAACAGCCCATCAGGAGATTATTAGTTGGTTTCAGCTGTGTAGGTGTGAGGTGTCACTTTGCTACCAACAGCCATCAGGCCCTAGAGACCCAGAAGACAAGTTTAGAAATGTTGCCTCATTGCTGCTGATTACTCAACTGATCCTTTAGTTTTATAGGGCAAGCTGAACTGTCAATATGCTGAAACAATCTAAAAAAAATTGCTGAAAACAGTTATGAACAGCGTAAGATTCTGTAAAGCAATGAGATATTATTGAACATCTTTTTTGGATGACATTTTTAGTGAGGAAACTGGCTTCTGATCAGACAAGACGTGGGTGAAAGCTGCTGCAGGGATGAGATAATACATTGCACATCTTGTCAAAATCCCTGCTGATGCCTCCTTTGAGTCAGGACGGAGGGAGCATGCGGCTTAATGTTTGGCTGAGCTCGTTTGCAAACACCTACTTGTGCACTCTGTAACGCAATGAGAAAAAGTTGAAGGAATTTTTGGGGGCTGAGAAACCACCGAGCAGCTTCGTGTCTCTTAAACAGAATGGTGGGAAATTACTCAGAGGGACGCGGCGGCGCCTGTGCGCTCATTCTTGGGAAAGCTGCAGATAACTTATTTACAAGTGTGTTTTGACATCGCAAACTCCTTGGAGAGCTCCTCAGGAGGCCTTAGAGGACGTGAAGAAGGAAGTAGTTCACTTGAAAGGGGAAAAGCTGGAGCCAGCTTGACCTGCAGAGGGTCTTAGGTTAAGAGGAGGGCTTGCAAATGCGGTGGGAGATGCCAGGGTTCAGGGGTCCTGGAGCAGGGGCAGTCAGTAGAGACATTGCAAACATTCTGGGAGTAGCTCAGGGATAGCACTTGGAGCTAGGGGAGAGACAGGCTGTCCCTCCCCGTAACCAGCAGCAGCAGTTTCTGAACTACACAGCAAAATTCCCAACACTGGTGCATGGGTAACAATACTCCATCGGGAGGGCAGCAGATAGTTCCTGAAGCTATTTGGTCTGCACAGAGGAGGACTGTACTAGGAGCTGTGGAATTTTCTCTTTGGTGCTTTCTTAGTGTTCTGGAGCTTTGGGTCCCTTCAAGAGCTTTGTAAAGGTGTTTTGAGGAGATGCCGACTAGGATTATCCTTAAGCAGGCCTTGCAGCTGTGTTTTTGGACAGCCTCAAAGGGGAGATGTGGAATAGGTCAGGAATAGGAAGACCAGTGCTCGCTTGAGCTATGTTGCAGAACTTCTACTTCCATGCCACAAGCAAATGGGGAGATAACAGGAGACTCCAATCCCCACCAGTCTGATGCAGCTGATGGCCCCAAGAGTGCAGATCCTGCAGTCCTTTAAATCCTGCAAATCCTGCAAGGATTTCAAACTCGGTGATAGAATGGGAGTGGCTTCTCAAAAATTTAATGGTGTGAACCTGCCCTAGTTAGGATGGATCTTTTTATTGCTTTACATTTCTTAGCTTCTTATAGCAGGCTACTGCCTCCTGGAAGATGTAAGTGGAGGATCAGGAAGGAGACAAAGGATCATTCTGGGATAAAACCAGGCTAACTGTGGAATTTGTGCTTTGCTCTGGGGCCTTCATGGGGGCAACAAACAGCTCCTGGACAGCAAGGAGTAAAGAGTGTGACAAGTCAAGCTTGGGAAACGGATGTTTGTAGAGAATGTCCCACTGTCACTGAGGCATTTCTGATGGGACAGAGGAGTGCAGCTGAACGGCTGGTTTCTGTACACGGCTATAACTTGTGTTTAGCATTTTGTAGTTTTCACTTGGTGCTTAACAGTTTAATGCATTCATTTTTGTCCTTTAACCTTGACTCCTTTTAGAGACTCACCAGACTAATTTATGTTCCATTCTGATGTTTTAGTACTTGCTCCAGACAGCTAAATGGGTGATGTATCAATTTGTCAGCCCTATAAACCAGAGAGGAGACAGTAAGCCTTTTCCTTTAAACTCCTGTTGTCTTTTAGTAACTAAGCATCAAGAAAACTCAGTCCTTAGCCTTAAAGGGCTACTTCCTCCTTTCCCTGATTTCTTCTGGACATCTGTGAGGAAGTTGAGTGTAAATATGTGTGAATATTCTCACAAGGGGAATCCTGACCCATCCTTCCCTTGCAGTTTCCATGAAACATCTATGTTCTCGCTGTGGCTTCACAGTCAGGCTAGCTGGTGGCCCAACAGGGGCTGTTCAAAGGACTAAACAACAGCGTAATTCCTCCATAATCTCCTTGCATGGTCTCTGTTTCCATTCACATGTAAAGATAACGAGTAGTTAGTTACATGATGCATTTTTAAGGCAGGTATCAGAAAAAGCAGGTTTTTCTACTCTGCGTTGGAGATAGTTGCAAGCTGCTCAAATGTTACTTCACTCTGAAAATGCACTCATGGCTTGGGTAGTGATGGACCACTGTGAGCGGGGAGTGAGCCTGCTGATTTTGTCAAGCTCCAGTCAGAGTAACTTGTTGAAACCGAGACGTTTCTTCTGGGATTGCCAAGGGCTTGCCCTGCAACCTGCTGGGCTGTTTGATCTCAGGACTTGTGTACATGTGAGTGCAGTGAGTTACATTTAGGCAACACTTCCACAAAGCTAATTCTGGGCTCCTGCTTCCTCCTCCAAAGGGAAAATGTCGTGGAAAATGCAAACATCCAATGCAGTGGTGCTGCTGGTGTCAGAAGGTGCAATGCTACCGCTGCTCTGTAGATCTCCCTGTCCTGGAGGTTGGTGGCAAACAGCTTAGTCAGACATGTCTGCTCTGGCTTCACCAGCTACTGGAGGAACAGCTCCTTCAGTTGTGTTGGACAGGATTATATTGTCAAAGCTGTTTCTCTCTGATTTTTAAAAAGTGAGTCAGGGAACAGTCTCAGAGGATGGAGGTGGGGGAGGGCTTTATGTTGTGGGTTTACTTTTCTCTCTGAAATGCAAAGATTAGCCCAGCGTCTATCACAGAGCACAGGAACATAGATCCAAGAACAGACTCCAGTGTGACTGTTCCCCGGTTCCTCTGTCCATAGACGGCTAGCAGACAAAAAGGTTGTTAAACGCTGAAGTTTGGGAAATTTCTCTCACTTTGACTCAGCTAACAATTTCATATTAAATTTAGAATGGCAATTTGAACATGGATCAAAGCATTATGACAGCTGCCAGCCTTTGATATCAACTTCTTGTTAGAAAAAGTGGTGGAAGAAGCACAGCTTACATACTGGTAGATAATGGATTATAAATTGCACATACTGTCACACCTGACGAGGTTGGGATTTTTGCTGACAACTCTTGCTCTCTTTCTTTAGACCACCGTATGTTGATGCTCCAGGGAAAATGGATTTTCAGGACTGGTTTCCTAGCTGCATTGAAGCCCTGTTGAACTGAAAATATTTAACAAGACCTTAAAATGGCAAAAAGAAGCCTTCAAGACTGCTTTCTTCCCCTTTACTGTAGCCTGAAGTCTGCAAAGCATTTCAGTACAAGAAAATTGCTGCTACTTACAGTTTTCTGGCATGTGCCACTGTGTGCTCCCGCTATGCAGTTTTAGATCAGGCCGTGTCGTGATGGTGGTGGTTGCTGTTACCACAGATTGGCTCTCAATAAGTGTCTTAGATCCTCAGCTGTGTGTGGAGAAGGTCTCATGCGGGCTGTGCACAACCCCATTACAAAGACAGATCAGGCGTGATTTATCTGACAACCTCAGCTAGACGAGTAAAGCTGGACCAGTCCCCCTCAGCTCCCTTTATTGCCAACAGAGAGAAACAGAAACAGAGGTCTAAATATCTCTCTCAGATGCATTTTTTAAGATGAGATAAGTCATGCTCTGGACTCTTGATGATGTTAATTAGCTCTCTGTTTACCACAGAAGGAGGACAGGATGATTAGCTAAAAGAGACGTTCCTACCCGAGATGAGTGCCATGAGCTGGATGCTGTGGATGTTCATGCAGTTTTTCACTGTCACAGGTAACTTGTGTCCAGAGTGGTAGAAATGACTGTCTTTTGACAGAAGCAGGTTCTCCAGTTAAACCATCGAAGCATCACTTGATCATAAAGAAAGCCTTGTTGCTAATGAATCAGTTATAGCTGTTACAGTCCCTGCTGCAGAGCAGGCAGACCATAGCTGTCTGTTGGCTGCAATTACAGGGTTGAACATGGTGATCCAGCAGCAAGGTTCAACCTATGGGTGGTAACCTTGTGCTCTTACTCTCAACCCACCTGACCTGCAAGTGAAAACCTGTGTTAAACCAGGCTAACACTTTGTGGGAAAGGGTGGGAGAGAGGTGAGGCCAGCAGTGACAGCTCTGCTGATATGTGACTGACCAGAATGTAAGAAAGCTGCCATCCCATCCTCTCCTCACCATGCTTTGGCCTGTCTTGTCTTCAGGAGCATCTTACCTCAGTGTTTTTTGGTTTGATTTCTTTTTTTTTCTCCTTTCTTTCTGGTTTACTCCCAATTAGTACTGCGATGTTTTCTTCGGATAATGAGCATTTTAGTGTCACCTCACCTCTCCTATGTCCTTCTCACACAGCCAAATAATTTATCTCTGGGAGAGCAGCGACTGGCAAGTGAAGGAGCTGCAGACACTTCTAAGTTGCTAAACCTCAGTTTTAAATTGCACGGGCAAAAATGCAGTGACGTAAGTGGGGAAAAGTGACTCTGCAGAAGATCCGCATTGCTTGAATTTGTATTTCAGTGTTTCCAGACCAAATGCCTTCTGTCCTCAGGGAACGCAGTTCTTTGCTAACTGGGGTGGTCACGGTCTTCATGATGTATGCAGCATCTCTGGTGCTGGAGAAGGATCCTGTCAGCTAGGATGGGGTGGATCCAGTCATAGCCAGAGTAGTCCTAGGACCCTGGGTTGGATTGCTGGCATCTTCCATGGCCAAAGGGTTTCAAAGGGGTATTGCAGCAGCTGTGCACAATGTCTTGAGCAGGGTCTTTTGTTGCACACATTTCTGCAGGGCCAGCTCAGCATGATGTCTCCTAGGACTGGCCGTGACTGTGCATGCACGCTGACCAGCCTCTCTGCCGTGATGCCATGATGGTGAGGGCAGTCTCACAACCACGTATGAGGAGGGGGCTTGCATTGCCTTGCCTTTCCTCGGTGCAAGGAGCTCATCTGAAGTGGGCCTGGGCCATTTGCACTGCTGAGGGACTCCCTGAGGTTACAAGAGGGAAACTTCAATCTGTCCTGAGGCAATGTGGGTTGTGATGCTGCTCATCTGTACCTGCGCAGGTGAGAATGGAGTCTTCCTAGTGAAGATGTTCCTGTTCTACTAAGTCAAACCACGAGCCATAGTGCTGTTCTCTGTTCGCAAAGGAAGGGGTAGCTCTGATCAGAGTTTAGGAGACATGGCTTCAGTTTGATTCCTTGTCACAGACATCCCGTGTGATTTGCAGTGAGCTACTGTGATATTCAAAGGCATTGCGGTGCCTAATCCAGACAGAAGTAGTTATCTGAAATGCTGTGACACCTCCTGTGTCTCAACTTCATCTACAGCACTTAGAAAATAGCACAACTCTGTTTCCCAGGAGAAACATGTTAAAGGTGGTGAGGTGCTTGGGGACAATGCCAGCTCACAGTCATAACAGATTTTGGCTCTGTGTTGCTAACAGAAAAAGAAAAATGCCACGTGGAGGAGACTAAGAAGACCATCTACTACACAGACACAGGAGTTTTGACTCAGTTGCCCAGCCATAGCCTCTCCTGCTATTGGAGATGCCCTGGGGTGTGCCAGCTGGGTTACCCTAGGTGGCTGGGTTATCTGTCACACCTCCTAGCTCCATGCGGAGGTCTCCAGTACCCTGGGGTATTTCAAATGGCAATGGATCCCCAGTTCCAGGTGCATAAATTAAGCTCAGAATAAGACGCAGTAATCTACAATATAGATGTCTCTGTACCTCTTCTACAGTCAGTGGAGATGGAGACAATGCACAGGATAGGAACTAGGCTGCAACTCATCTTAAAGCAGTCTGAAACTGGGCAAATCACATGCGTCTACAAGCATCTACTCCTTTTCAGAGCACTCCCAGGTAAGCTCTTCTGCTGTGCACAGGACAATGTCTGCTGTGAACCCTTATTGCAGAAGACTCCTTCTGTTCATACAAGCACCTTAGCCCTTCTGGGATCCAAGTACCAAGTCTACACTCTGATTTCTTGGGTCTGGGTATTTTACCAAGTAGCTGAGGAGGCAGTGAGACCTCAAGTCGATAACAAAACCTAGACTGTTAATGAAAAAGGATGTCATCTCAGCTCTGTCCATGGAGATTGCTTCCCTCCAGCCAAACAGCAGTGATCTCAGTATCCTGGGATGAGGTAGGATGCGTCTCTAAACTATCAATGTGCCTTGTCTTCCATGACGTCTATTCCAGTGGAAGACACTCTGAAATTAATCTGTCCGAGATATGAACTATTGAGAAATTTTATTTCTACATTTTTAAATATTTTTTTAAACAGTCTTGAGCACTATTTATAGACAGACTAGTACCTTAAACACAAAGCACAGTCTTCAGTGGTGTTATTCAACAATAAATAACCCGCATTAATCAGAGATGAAATACAAAGTCACCTTTTTGTTCCGATTTACTTGTCTTCTTTAATTTGGCTTCACTCAACAAGCTGTTGCTTCTTTCTTGGAAAAAAAAAAATCTGCTTGAGTTGCTGTGATGCTCACTTGTGTTATGCTTTGTCTCTTCAAGTCCAGAAGAAGGTTTTGTGCAGAGAGGAATTTCTGCAGTGGGACCATTTTGTGTTTAGTTTCAGCAGCATCGCTGCAATGTTCAGAGCAGGATTACATGAGGCAAGTAATTTGTGACTTCTACACCTCGATGAGGCTTTACGCTGGTGAAGCGAGCACCACCATCTCCATAGCTTCCTTGTACCCATACACAAGTGTAGAGACAGAGCAATTTTCTCAAGTATCCTTTGGTGACTGTATCTGGAAATAGACCATCCTGGGTCAGATGGACCGTTGTTTGACCCAGGATCGCGCACATTTTCTTTTCCTCCCTTTACTTACAGTCATGGGGTCTCGCAGCACTGGAAAATTATTTTAGTGTATGCACGTACTGTGGTCACATTCCTGCCTCTGGCTTCCCAGACTCCTCCTGTTTGCTGAAGCCTCCCACACAGAAACATTTCAGAACACCAGACAGGCTTGTGCTCCGGATCATCCCCCGAAACAGTCATCTTTACTATCAGCTACTTAAGGATCTGAACAAATACCCACATGTCTGGGGTTGGGTGAGTAATATAAATTTATTTGGGATTTATTTTCAATATTAACCAGATTCTTCTGGCAAAAGCTTGAATTAAGAAAGTGTTATATCATGCAGTAACCATGGATTAAAAAGGAGACCTTGAATTTTCTGATCAAAGTATTGGTCTCCAGAAAATAACAAGCCGTTGAAAGAAGAGCTGATGGTTGGAAGTCATAAGTTTTGAAGATTATCATAGGGATAAAATTTATTAATAGCAAAAGATAATTGGTTATGACATTCCTGACATTGCCCATTTTTGCATGAATTATTTTCCCCTTGAAAGTGATTCTTAGTTCACAAGTCTGAATTCATATTACTTAAAAATGATAGTTTCAGAAAGCCAACAACAAAATGAAATTTCTCTTTCCAGTAAGTTCATGAACATTTTGCAAAATCTATGTTTTTTTCCAGTTTTTTCTCCCTTGGAGATGGTCCTAGTCAAGTTCATCCGCATTATGAAGTAATGACAGTTTTCCTGTAAAGTCTTGATAGATAGATCTGCTATAGCCATGGGGAATGAAAGTATTTTCGTATTTCTTTTCTCCCTACTGAAGTGATTTGAATTGAAAGTCCACTGTCTGTGCTAGCACAAATGATGCTGCCATCATCCTGGTGAAGACCTTATTGCTCTCTACAACTACCTGAAAGGCAGTAGTAGTGAGGCAGGTGTTGGCCTCTTCTCCCAGGTAACTAGCAATAGGATGAGAGGCAATGGCCTCAAGTTGCTTCAGGGGAGGTTTAGATCGGATGTTAGGAAAAATTTCTTTACTGAAAGAGAGGTCAGACATTGGAACAGGCTGCCCAGGGCAGTGGTGGAGTCACCATCCCTGGAGGTGTTCAAAAAACATGTAGATGTGGCCTTTCAGGACATGTTTTAGTAGGCATGGTGGTGATGGGTTGATGGTTGGAATTGATGATCTTAGAGGTCTTTTCCAACCTTAATGATTCTATGATTCTAAGACTGATGAATCATTCTATGATTCCATGATTCTGTGAAGGCTTCTGGCTTCCTTAGAGCCATAAGAGAAAATAGCCAATGCCACCTTTGTGTTAGATAAGTATTTATCTTAGGATGGGTTTTCATGGGGTTTGTTGTAGAGCTCAGAGAATTACAAAATTAAGTTATGTCCCTGTGGCTCTTCAGTTTCGGAGAGGGTTGGATTATTTGTCTATGGAGGGCATGATCCTTGCCAGACTTTGACTTGAAACCAAATGTAAAATTTGCCCTGGCGTGGTTTGCCTTCATGCTACTAAAGTCTGTAGTTAGAGTGGAGTAAGCTCATGATTTGGTAACTCAAAACAGTAAATACTTTGCTAAGAGTTATTTGCTAGTTATTACATGTTCAAGACACAGGTTACACCAAATCTTCTGTTTGATATTCAGGACTAAAATTTGATAGCTCAGTTGTTCATTTTTCACGTACTAAAAGGCAGAAAAGATAATCTATAAAAAAAACCTCAAAACTCTCAAACCTCACTGTCCCGATAACCTCCTCAGATTCTATGTATGTTTCATGTATTTCTCAGTTAAAATCTTTTCCTTCTCTTCTTCACACCAGCCTCATCCTCTTCTCCAAAAGCAAGGGGGTGGTGTGGGTGAAGGGGAAGAGGTACCTGTTCAGAGTGTGGATCAGGACGTTTCTTACACCTGAAAGGGCTCAGAGCAGCACCTGCTCCATCTCTGAATGTTATGGCCCAGAGTACATCTGCTGATAGTGCCTTAAACAATTGTTTTCTTATCGTGGCCTCCAGACTATTTTACTCTGATCCTCACAGGGAAGCCTGGGTTCGACTCCACAGAGCCAAAGACCCTTTGGACCTAGACGAAGTTTATATCAGCTATTCAGGCCAGAGAGGAAAATCTTCAGAAAAACTGCAAGTAAATTGTTACCTGGGATGTGTGTCAGTGCCATCATCCTATGCAAAATAAACAGAAGAAACCACAGAAAATGAAGTCAGTGTAAAGACCTGCCAGCTACATCGGAGGTAAATGTAAGAAGAGGTGAGGAAGAACTAAAGGAATGTATAAGAATGTATACAAGTCTGGTCACATAATACCGGAGGGAGGGGGGGCAGTGCTGTGTGTCACATTAATTCAAACTAAACCCTAATGCTCAATTTGAATGTGTAACATTTGAGATGCTCTATACCACTGGACACACGGATTTGGAATAGCATATGTGTTGGGCATCCAAAGCAAGCTAAAGGGCTTGGGCTGTCCTTGACCAGCTGTAGGAGTACCCCAGGTGCCTACACTGTGGATGTCCACACATGAGAGATCTATGTGACCATTAGAGGGAACATTAGAGTAAGACAATACAATAAATTCAATGAACTCTGTCATTGTAAAACACACAACCACAGCTGCTCAGAGGAATGCCAGCCTGGATGTTCAGTCTGCTTGTCTTAGTCAGAGAAAGAGGATGAAGGAAGAGCTGATCACAATCTAGAGAAAAAATTGCTAGCAAAAGATTTCTGACAGTACAGGGCTCTCCAGCAAAGTAGATATGAGAAAAGGCAGACCTGCAGCCTGGCAACTGAAGCTAAATCAGTTCAAACTAGAAAATTATCATAACAGCAAGGTCATTATTATTAGTGACAATGCCATTATTTGCAGTAGCTGGAAAGAATGTAGTAAATGTCACTTCCTTTTGATTTTAAATTGCTGGGGTTTGGTCTAATTGAACCACAAAGTGGAGCCGGACAGGGTAAAGGTCTGCAAAAAGCTGTCTTAGAAGGTTAATAGTCTTTATCTGGGCCTCAAAAGTGTCCATGTTTCTGATCTTTCACACATGTGATAAGAGCAAGGACTGGATGAAAATATCTGAGACCTCATCCAGTGGTTAACTTTTGGCAAAGGAGAACTTTTCATAATAAGAGTGAAGTTTTCTGGAAGACCAAACATTGGTGGGAGGTAGTTTGAAGCTCTGGGATGGACTTTCTGCAAGAACTAATGTCCTCGACAAGCCTCATCACCTGCTTCCCTGACTGCTTTCAATCTCAAGGATATGGAAGTGCTTACAGGTTACCTGCATATGTACAAACACCTTCTGCCAGGAACAACAAAAAGAAAATACACATGAAAGACATTGTCCAATTTATGCCTGTTTCATTAGTAAATATTATAGTCATGGTCAAGAATGAAGTTGAAAAGAAGTAGTGAATCCACAGCGAACATCTCTGTCTCCTTGGATGTTGGTGATCATTTCATTTAAGAATAAGCTAGAACTTGTCCTTTACTAGGTCCAATCTCACGGATCTTTTCCTTTGTTCACTTCAGAGGTTGAAGTCATTCTACGTCACGGTGAGATCTGTCTTTACAGATTATGGACAGCTGAGGTATGGATTCTCTGTATCAGTCCCTTGCTCTGATTGACTCCACCAAAGCACACAAAGACATGATTTAGCTCTCAGAGAGTTGTTGGAGCAAAGAATAGACAAAACCAGTTAAAGAGACGGAAAAGTGACAGTGCCATCTGTTACTACCTGCAAAGCTTGGTGATGGAGCAGCTCTATACAGATATATAATGACATATTCCTGATGAGGAGAGAAGGGAAAAAAAAATCTGGAAAACGCTGTAGTACTGAGACATAAGGATCCTGGATCTTTTCTATCTGATAGCTGGGCACTCACTGAAGGATCCTGACTGCATTGTTATAAAATTATACAAACAGCTTCTTGGTATAGCTAAGAGTCAGTTAAACTCACTGATTTCTCCAAAGAGCCACAGACATCTGGCTGTAATAGGCAGGGAAAAATATGCATAGGTGAAAAAGACAAAAGAGATTTTTTTAATTTTCTTGTGTCTGCCTGAAATGATACTGTCTGTGCATTTACTAATTTGCATCAAACCTGGAATAATTCCCTTTCCATTTTCTGCTGAGAACTAATTTGACCAACTAATTTTTCTTTACTTAGAGTGAATTTGTGTTGGAATAACATAAGTCCATAATGACTCTTGATTCAGGCTGTGTTTGAATTAGCTAATGAGCCCATAAGAGGAGACTGCAGACAAATCCTGTTAGGCATCGTGGGCAGTCCTCCTTTGTTTACCTTCTTGTACAGGAAAGAAGCAGAGAAATTCACTGAAAACCGAAGTCAGATGAAGATTGTCACAGCCACTGTCTTGAGACAGATAGGGGCTCCATGCTGTAATGAGACAAGCTGGCTTGAGCACCATCTCTCAGGCTGGCTATGTAAGGAGAGGCAGCAGCAGCAAAGCAGAATAATTGAAAAATAATGAAGGGATGGACAAAGGGCAGCTCGCTGACCTCAGATGAGACCTGACTTTTAAGCTTTCTACACAAGCAGAGTCTGTTAGTCACTTACTCTTGGAGCCTGGACTCCGTAGACTGTGCAGACCAGAACCTGGGCTGCCCAGCTCACACACAGCAGCCAGGTCGTAAGCATTTACATTCAGGTGAGTCCCCCAGTCTACTTAGGGAGAAAGCTGGCTACACTGGAAGTTTCTGTAACTTAGCTGAGACTCCAGCAATTCTATTTTTTTCACCAATGGGGCTAAGAATTGACATACATTACCCGAGCACAAGGAAGATTCTAGCAGTGTCCAAAACCATAGTTACGTGGAGAGGTAGTAAATATGCAAAACCTGTTTTCTGCAAGACGTGGACTAATGGCAAGTATGCACCGGTAACCCAGGGGATGTCACATGTATATGGTATTGTATTATTGTACTCAAAGTGCTTGCAGCATGTTCTGGAATTTTAATTTAGAGAATGGGAGATAATGAACAGGGCAACAGGTCTGACCGGAAGATTGTTGCTGTGGCAGTATCCCACTGTTCACTTTGTTCTTCACTCTGAACTGTGAATGAGGGACAGTAAAGATGCTACTAATACAATATTCCTTGCTGGATTCCTGAAGGATAAGCAGGACAGAGACTGTCTTGCGCATTGGAGAGTAGATTTCAGGCCAGTAAGAGGTGAAATGTAGGGAATGGGAACCCCAGGGAATATGTAGGTCTAGAGAAAATAAAAAGCATCATGGGGGATATATCTAGGATTAAAAATTGTGCAGTGAGACACATCAAACTCTTTTCCCCACAGAAGAATGGTGGGATCTAGTACAAACAGTCACCCAAGATGAAATGTCCATGATGCCTTTGCTGAATTCCCCAAAGGAGACTTCATGCAAGCTCCACTGGTTTCCCAGGCTGAGCAGATGGGAACTATGTCCCACCTGCACCCTGCTTGAGCCCATAGGGGTGAGATGCCCTAGGACTGCTGGAGATGAGACTATTGGCTTCTCTCATCTCCATCTTCACAGAAGACACTATCTTCTAACTTGCCTACCAGGCATGTGTCTGATCCAGAGGGTGTGACACATCTCAGCCCAAAAGCTGAGTCACAAAATGCTCAGAGTTGCTTTTGACAGAGTTTTCTTCCTTCAGCTCTTCATCTAAAGCCAGTGGTTTTACAATGGAAAACTGCACTGTAACTTTGGAATGTTTTTCTTGGCGTTGTTTATGAGTTATAACCATTTTACAGCTTTTATTCTCTTTTTTTACCCTCTCAGTTTAGTCATACTAGAAAAGCAGGGGCACAGAAAGCAAACAGCAAAAAAACCCCCCACATTCAAGTCCGTGCCACCCTCTGTCCCTCTCTAGAGAAATACACATATTATTTTCCATTCCTTAGACGTAATCTGATGATGGTGGACCCCAGACAGCGCCATTTTCTGTTATCCTTGCAATCGCTCCTTAGAGCTGACACCCCAGCATGGGACACCTGCTTGTACTGCAGAAAACAGAACAGCGAGCTCCTCTTCGTCCATCCCTTCATTACCTTGCAACCATTGATCTTTGTTGCTGTCCCCTCTCCTTACACCACCAACCTGTGAGAAGAAGCTCAAGCCAGCTTGTCTTGTTACCGCACCGAGCCTACATCTGTCCTGGTTTGCAAATGTGCCGGTCTTCACTCGCTGCACAGTGCCGATTCAGCAGAAAGAGACATCACCTCATGGGCTTTCTCTCTCTTTTTCCTAGTGCTGTCCAATGCTGTCCAAAATCAATAAAAGTCATCATTTAGGAAATGACAGAGATGGAAACTGGGTGGGTAATGCAGGATAATGAGAGCATTTCAACTGCAAATGTAGACAAGAGGTACAGGGGAGGTTAAGTTAACACAAAGTGGTTTTCTTTGGCTTGATATAAAAGCATAACGTGATGTGGTACTTGTGATACTGAAGAGCCCCATGCAAGTGATTCACCTACTGATGTCTCGTGCCTTTGGATCCCTGCCTGGTTTGGGTTCTTACCCTGCCACCCCATGCAGATGTCTCAGACACCCTAGGCCATCTCAGGCAGCACTTTGAAGGTATGTTTAGACAAGTCAGTCAACCAAGTTATGACGTTTAGCTCAGGAGATGCCTTTTTTAACCCACAGGTGTCTGAGCTAGTTTCCAAGCTCCTCTCGCAGCCAGTGGGAATATGGTCAATACAGCCCATGGGAGCTGCTGGGGTCACCCAAAGGCAACCGCCTGCATGTGGACAGGACAAACAGCTCTCTGGGCTGTGCTCACTGCATGGAAGAGACCTCCACTGTTGTGAGGGACTGAAAGAGTTAATGTCTCAGACATTGTGATAAAACAGGTTGTGGGCTGCACAGCAACAACAGACTGCAAGTGAGAAGTTACTTAACTCAGGATGGGGAGGGCGTATCAGAGAATGTGCAGTTCTGTGTTCTGATGTGCCTTACCAACTATGGGCAGCCTTCGCACAGACTTCACATGAGGAAGGGGCTTACAACCACCTGAGAGACCCCTCACGACCACCCCCACCCCAGCCCCACCAGCGCCTGCACAGAAGATCATGAACTTTCTGGAACAAGCACCATGTAAGTCCTCAAGAGTCATAACTGAGGGTGGAGATGAGGCTATAGACAACACAACTACAAAGAGCTGGATGTGCGCCCACCACTGGAGGATTGCCCCATCTATCATTGTCATCGTGAGATCCTAGGGTGTTCATATCTTTCTCTCCTCTTTTCTTCTCTTTTCCTTCCTTTTCCTCTTAATGATGTTTCCAGTAAGAACCCACGTTGCCAACTCTTTTTACACTTTCCAAGATCAAGTTACCTCTATAATAAATACAACTTTTAATTTATCACTTAGTATCGCTTCACCTTAATTTAGCCCAAGGAGATTAATAGAACGTTAGTCGCTCTCCCACCCCCCCGCATAGGTGGGACGTGACAACTGCCTGCCATGAGGATGAAGACACCAGCTCCTCAGACATACCTGCATACTGACACCTTGACTTCGGTGTCCTTCTCAGCGAGGTGAATCCTGATGGAGAGGTCTGAGTTTGACCTGTCCTTGGAGAGGGGCAGGAACCGCATTGCTTGGTACGCTGGTGCTGGAACGAATTTGAGATGTCTCCTTAGGTTGGGACACAGGCGAGGCAAGAAGCCTGCTGCGCTGTCATGCAGCAAAAAGATGCTTGGGTAACCGCCACCTTTTTGAAAGGCCATTTTGAATCCCAAGCAGTGCATACCCTCTGTATGATAACAGCTACACACATTTGGCATGATCGCTCCAGAGTTCAAGGTGAGCCTTTCATGTGATTCTGGATATGGGTTATTCTGGCCCTGGCAAAGAAAATATTCTCATTTCAATATGGGCACAGATGGGATACATATACCTTACTCGAGGGGTATACAGACACTGTCATGCCAACAAAATTGTCTGCAAACAGTAAAATAACTGAGCTGAGACAGTTTGATTGTTTGAATTGTTGATTCAGGTAGGAACAACTAATAAATAACACCATTCAAAATGAAGCTGATCAGTAATTGGTAGGGAAAAGCATGGGATCCTTCCTTGCTGAAACAGGGACCAGGAGGTCTGATGTATTTGTTTTTTAATTGACTTTGACTGCACAGTCTTTTGGTATTATGCTGCAGATGGGACTGCTTGCAATCATTTCGCAAGGAGCCTGTCCCACATGAATCATAAATGTCTTGTGGCTAGAAGCTAATATAATTTCAGAACATGTGGGAAGGGCTGATTTATTGAAGGAGTCACATGATGAATTTTAGGTCTGCACAAGCTTGAGGCTTGCCTTTCAATCCTTAGGCGTACAGCAAGTGGGAGAGGGTGGCAGATTGGACTGGTTTCATTTTACATCTCTGCTTTTACAAGTTCAGCAGGAGAGGGAACAACATGCATCCTGGAAGATTTATAACATTGGCAACTTTGATAAAACATTTTTATGCAACTTTTTATTGCTTTGCAAGAAACTTCCCAATATTTGTCAATGCTGACCAAAGCAAAAATGCTTTGAAAGGCTGTGTACACCAAGTGGAGGAAAAGAATGAGGATGAGCAAGCCAGCTGTTGTTAACAAGGTGAAGGTTAGCCTGGAGAACAGCACAAATGTGAAGACATATTGCTAGTCACGGATTTTTATCAGTGAGCATGTAAAACTTGCAAGGTGAGTAACTTTAATAAAACTAGAAAATGACAAAACAGCAAAGCTGAAACAAAACCTTCAATAAACCTTATTGATTACAGCATTGGATCCTTGTGTCATTGTCATGTGCTACTTCTCCCAGGCAAGGAATGTTGCATGCACAGTATGGAGTTCAAGACCAGCACAAGAACATGACTTGCCTGCTCCAACACCAGGACTGACTATTTTCTGTGCAGATTCCTATGCCTTCAAACCACTTAGTCTTTGCAGCATGTACTGGTAGTAGCAGGCCATCTACACTGTTTCTACATCCATCCCTTGCCCTGGTCTCAGCAAGCCTTTCCTAAAATCAACCATTTCTCTCCTTCTCTGGACAGGTTTTTCACTAAACCATCTTGCCCAGTAGGCTGGTCCTTGTTGCTCCAGGATGTGAATGGACTGCTCCTTAGAAACCCCTCCAAGTTCAATCGCTATCTTTCTGCATATCCCTCTTTCTGGCTCTTGGTCTCTTCACACCCCTGAAGATGATCCTGCTGGTAGGTCCATATCCAGTTGGATTCATATTTTCTGTACTCCCAATAAAAACGTATGCCCCTGTGATCAGCTGAAGCAGTCATCTCAGAGCTGCTGTAGGCTTGGCGAAGGAAGACTGAGCTGTCTCTATCTGGAGCTAGGTGTGTGAGAACTGACGAGTACAATGTCAAGCAAGGATCAATAAATAGGCATTAAATTACTGGAAGATAGAAATTGAGAATAAACTGAGCGGATGCTGAATTGTCTGGGATTCAGAGGCTCCCAGCAGAACCCATGGCAGTATTATCTCCACATGCTGGGTAGAAAATGCATGCAAGTTTCTCCCAAAGACTCACCCATAACTTCAAGCCAAGCTGAGGTCAAAAGCAGCCACTGAAACACACGGGGATAACTTGTAGGTTAAAGCACCAGAGTGAATTAGGGCTGTGAGGCCTGTAAGCACCAATTTTGGAAGGAAGAAGGTTTCAGAGCAGTTAAATGGAATGGGCAGCTGCTAAATGGATACCATCCATTTCAAAGCCAGTCCTTCCAGTTCTCTGGATATTCCCTTGCTTTCAATGGTCATTTTTGCTTTCGACATTTCAATGAACACTGGTGTAATGTGGCTCGGGGAGGATGTGCTTTTAACAAGCTCCTAATGTTGTGATGGGGGAAGCTACTATCAGTTCTTCAGATGACAACTGACTGCAAAACCCAGGAGAAAACAGCTTGACTGTTTTAAAGGGAAAGTGTGGTAGATAATGCCTGGCAGGAAGGAACAGGAGAAAGATTTTGTAAAAAGTTAAATTTCTTTTTTATTTCTAATGAAATTTAGTTGTCAGACAATTAAAGCTTTGCTTTATAACACATGAAGAAGAGGGACTCATGCCCAAAGCTCATTTAGCTTTTCCAGTGGCACAAATGGGTCTAATAAAAGATGCTATTCTTAGTAGGAAGCCATACAAGCCAGGCAAGAGACTTTATGCCAATATGTCCAAAGCTGATGCAGATTTTGTAGCTTGAAGTATTTTGTCACATAATGACTGGGCAAGTTGGAGGAGAAACATAGGAACCATGGTTGCTGAATTGGTAGATAGACATTTGCTTCATGGGCTGCCAGTCTCGCATAAGGAAAGCCACCGTGAAGAGTCCTGTTGGGAACAGGTAGTGTGTGACAGCCAGACCAACCAGGCGATGTGCTAAGCAGCTTTCATTTGTGATGACTAGGGGACAAAAGAAGAACCAGTAAGAATCTTTCACTTCTACAAGCCCATCTTTAAGAAGTATTCATGGTAGAAGTAGAGTCTGTACACATTTGCAGAAGTAATCTCAGCCTCCTCTGCTGACCCAAAAACACTGGAGAAATTGGGAAAAACAGAAGGAAGTACCAGGTGAAGAGCATCCTGTTGATTTGACATAGGAGTAATTTTTAAAATTTTTGTTTTCTGTTGATGAATTTGGTCAATTTCAAAATAAAAAAGATCATTTGCAGTTCTTAGTCATCAGTAACAGCATTTTGAACAACCTGTTTTCCTTCAGTCAAAATTATTGCCTCATTTAACCCAGTTTTGCAAATAGCTTCAGTTCCTGTGAAATTCCTTTTTGGGAACGAGACATGAATTTACTATCTATTGGAAAAATGTCATGTTGTTCTAGTTCAGTGACCTAAACTGATTTGGTGATGGAGCTGGATATATAAATGGTACCACTTCCACATATTTACCCCCGCAAATTAGAAACACTGACTGCAAAAAAATCTGAAGAAAGAAAAAAATAAACGCCACTGATCTAAATTTAAAAAAGCAAGTGAAAAATAACAGAGATTTTTCCACTTTGTATTTTCAGATACACCACCATCAAAGAAATCCAAAACGACTTCAGGAAAAAGAGCAAGGCTGTTCCTCCCACTTGTTCTTTTCCCAAGGTGTATGATGTCAGGTTCAAAAGATCGATCTATGTCTTCAAAGCTCTCAGTGGGTCAGATTTAAATTACCAAAATGGAAAAGAAATAAAATGGTGGCTGTGATTAATTCTTTTGCATCAATAAAGCCATGGAGCTTTCTGCAGCATGTGGGGGACTTGGCACTGGTGGTTGCGCTCAGCTGCTGGACACTGCCGGCTGTCATGGTTGGTTTGGTTCACTGGGACACACGTGTTCAGCTGAAGCTTGCTGAGGTCCTGGAGAGCCTTTCAATCCAGTTCTATGGATGTTGGCAGAAGACCTGTCAGATGTGTTTCACAAAAGCTTGTATACACTGAAAAATACATGAACACCTGTAAGGGTATTTACAAAGATATGTACTCAACTCCACCAGAAATCAAAGGGAATTAAGTACCCAGCCTACATGGGAACGTTTGAAATTCCCTTTAGGTGCCTATCTGCATGCTTAGAACACACCTGACCAATAGTGTGGAAAAATGTACATTGTGTTTGGATGACAGTGTGTTTGTTAGCCAGCCACCTCTAACAGGGTCTTGTTGTTAGCACAATGTATACAACTCACGCCTCTAATATCTGTGCTAAATCACAGACGAGCAATACTAACCTAGTGTTGTAGGCTAGGTTTCAGATGTGGATAGACTGATTCTTAATTTTTTTTTGTATTTTGGTATTGCACATTGAAAAATGAGTCCACATTGTGTTAGTTGCTAGATGCCCTATGGATGTCCACTGAGAGAAGCTGGTATCCCACAGGGCTTCCAGTGTAAGTGCTGAAGCTGGACAAATGCAGGCAGAAACTAACAGAAGTGGATGAGAAAAGAAACTTCCTTGAGGTGAGACCAGAAGTCTACAGGAGACGTGTAAAGAGTATGTGGGGGTGCTGTTCTCAAACCAGCACCTGGTTTGCTTGCTGAGTGTTTCTTGTGAGTCACTCTTTGGCCATAAGACATCTAAATAAACAGAAGGATCAAAAACCTTGTACATACATGCAAACAAATTATAGGCTAATAAAAGCCATTGCTAGATATTCAGAGTGAACTCCAACTTCCACTTGAGTGTTGTTATTGTGGCAACAAAGCACATGGTGGTTTTTATTCCCCAAAAGGTTATGCGATCCTTTTGTTAAAGAAAGGCTGCTCTAAACTCGATGACTTATCTGAAATACCTGCACAGCTTTACAGAACTGAGGCCAATCCCAGCGTGGCTGCTGGGCAATGAAATTTGCAGGGAACCCTGGGAGATATAACACCATGGCAATCACCAGATCTCACAAGTAAGTAGTTGGCCTGACCGTGTTGCTCACATTAGTTTGGTTGCATACTGCTCCTGAGTCAGCTTAGATGTTGCCTCACCCTTGTACTAGGGAGCAGCAATCTCTGTTTCAGACATCGGAGGTGATCAGGCAGTGTGTTAGGACCTACCAGCTGACACGGCAGCTGATCAGTTAGCCTCCGTCTGAACTGTTGAGCTGTAAGTCAGCAATCACTGAGCATCCCCAAGGTCAAAATGAATGAGCTACTAACCACAGGCAAGTCAGCTGAAGGACACTTCTACTGTCTAAATGTTCTTTTAGCTGGATGTGGCTGGTCATGATTGGGATGACCGAGGTTAACCACTATTCCCTGCTCAGCCTGGACAGGGCAGCTCATTAGCCACTGTGCCAATAATCGACACAATATTGCTGGACCCTGAGGAAAGCATCCCTGCAGGGTGCTGGTGCTGTTTCTTATGACTTTGCCAGCAGCTTTACAATTTGTCATTTTTCCACCTCAGAAGACTGAATCACTCCTTTGACATATGCCAATATCCAGAGTGCAATTAATTGCCTCAGCCTTTGACATGACCCCTTGCAGCCTGGGACCACAGAGGAAAGATGTGTCAAAAAGGTCAGAGGGTTCTTTTCTCAGCCTTTGGAGACTGCTGAACACAGGCAGCCTTCATGGAAGCTGGCTTGCTTGTTAGCATCTGGAAAACTCATTAAAGTTTTACGAGTTCTTTTTCAAAGCTTTGGCTTCTTATAGCAAAAGGTCACTATTGCACTGCTCTACTGTAATAATACTAATCAGAAATATTTTCTTTCTACTACATTAATTAGCAAGTGGAAAAACTTAAGAAACCAATGCTGAATCCAACAGGACTCTCCAGATGATGCATGGTTTTGTTTTAACCACATATTTTGCCATCAGTCCACAATTTACAGACATGCTCTATTTCTTTTCCAAAAGTTTCTCCTGAGATGCTTGTTCTCTTCCAGCTCTACAGCATTAAATGAGAAAGGGAATAAAGTAAAAATGGTCTATGAAAATTTGAAGAATTTATGTGAAACCTTCACACTCATGAATCTACAATATCCTTTCCACGCAGGGAAATACCATTTTCTGGGCAGGGAACTCCCCACAGTGCTTTGTTTCTCTCCATGAGCTAAAAGGAAAGCCTGTTGTGGCTGCCTGCAGAAGCAGGTGTCTGTACTGCAGATAGAGTGAGGCTGTCCAAAGACCAGGGCAGTCAGAAGCTGGCTACACCCCTTCACAACTCCTCTCTGCCCAGCCTCCTGCTCCACACAGTTCCGAGTGACTTCGCCCCGGCATCAAAACACATTTTCTACCCAACATAGACTCACTTGTGCACATCACCTTCTTGCATTGCAGAGCACGTTACTGATGTTGTTGTAAGTAGTCAAGGTGATGAGCACTGCTGGAAGTCGTAGCTATGTACTACACACCATGCGCTCAGGTGTTCCTGCCCTCCAGCCAGCTCAGAGCTCATGCCATGATAAAGCCTCTTTGCTTCAAGGTGGCACAAACATATCCATCCAGCCGTTGGGGAGAGCAAAGATGTCTTAACAGTCTGTAAGGAAAACTTTCTGCAAGTCAAGGGGCATCCAGGAAAACAGCACCATTTGCCTCATCCCAAATCAGCTGATGACCCATACCCAAAACAGCCTGCTGCAAGGCTTACCTATTAAATGTGTGACACGGAAAATCACCCAAAGCATCACAGTGTTAGTCGGTGCTAATATGTTCACACTGGGAAAGGGGTGAAGACGGACTTGCTTCCAGCCCCTTCAGGCCTGGCAGGAAAGGAGACAATCCTCTGGAGAGAAGTGAGAGCTTCAATGAGTTGAGTTTCTGTTCTGGTGTGAGGCTTTAAAATTATGTCCAAAATCTTCTCTCTCAAATGTGCTCATCTCAGGATCCTGCATTGAAAAGAGTTAGCAAGAAGTGAACTTACTCTGAGGAGAAGCCTTGGCACAGCCTCTCCTTGGAGTCCCTTGAGCTCTTCTCAGCTCTGGGAAGAGTTCTCCAGTGGACACTGCCTATTTGCTGTGTTCATCCTTGTGTCCCTCACCTGAAATTGGACCTCCACCTGACCACGGAGTCAGGTTCCCTTTTGCTCCCTCTGGTCCTTAAGCAACACTGACCTTTGTGCCCTGGAGGTGCATCCTCCCTTATTCCAGCATACGGGTGCTCTAGGTCCTGTGTCTCTCTCTTTCCCTCATCCTCCAACAGACTGCTGCCAGATTTGCCATGTGATTGTTAAGAACAGCAAAGCTTCATTGTGTTCTTTCCTTGTACTTTGAGATTTTAGCCTTGAAAACTGTGCTGCTGATGGTCTGGTGGCCAGCACTGTCTATGTGTGCTCCACTGGAATGGTTGACGCTGATACTTAATGTGTCTGATGCAGGGGATTTTTACTGGTATCTCCTGGGGGTTGGAGCTCAGTCTGGAAGCACAAGATGACATAGAAGGCTACACAATCATGCATTTAAAATGGAATTCGCCATCCAGTACAAGTCTCCATAGCAATTCTTCTGTATCAAACCCAATCCCTAAGCTGATATCCCTGCATCCAAGGAACTGCAGTGTAGTATCTCTGACTCCCACAGGGAATAGCCCGGATGAGGCAACATGTTGTCTTCACTGGGACTGGGGATTTATTGCAAACGAGGAGGGTGAAAAGATTTAAATAGTGTCAGAAGGAAGCAATTAGTCCAGATCCAAAGTAAGCTTACACTTGCTCTCTGATGCCAGTTGGCACATGCACTATCTGCAACACTCAGCACTGCAAGTATTTTCCTGGAAGAGCATTTATGAGCTCTGTTTCAAGTACTTAAGTGTTCATGGATGTTCATTTCCATTATGATTCACTGAACACCAGAAGCTTTGTTTTCTTCTCCTACACAATACGCTATCAAAAGTACCTTGGTCAGTTTTCTTCACACTTACAGACACACACTCGCACGTACACACACAATCGGAGATGTACGTACATGTGCATACACTGGTACATAAACACACACACACAGAGGTTGTCAGTCCATCCTATCCACCACTGTTTTCCCGGCATAGCTAAGACTTCCTGCTGATCCAAAAGCTACATCTGAATCATCCCAGATCTGTGCTGTGGGTTATTTTGTTGAAAGGGACCTAGGTTTTTAAAACGCATCACAACGTAAAGGAGAGAGTTTTGCCTAAAGAGGTGTTACTTTATTGAACTTCACACCCTTGCCAGGAGCAAGCAAAGGAAGAAACTTCTTTTGAAGACAGAGGCACGCATATATTTCCATGACCCTTGAGGCACCTGAAAAAAATACAGCAGCCAAAACTTCCTCATGTTCATTCTTTCCGAGTGTTAGTGGGATGACTGACAATATTACTACTAGGATGACAGCATAATCCAGGTTGTAAGGGACCTCAGGAGGGCTCTGCCCCAAACCCCCTACTCACAGCAGGCTCAGCTATGACCGCACACCAGGTTGCTCAGGGCTTTATCCAGTTGGGTCCTGAAATATCTCTGGAGGGGAAGATTGCACACCCTCACTGGGCAACCTGTCCCATTGCTTGACCATCCTCCTGAGGAAAAACTTTCTCCTTGTATCTTATTTGGCCCCTGTCTTGTTTCAGCTTATGTCTGTTGTCTCTTGTCCTCCTGCCATGTACCATTGTGAGAGGGCTGGGTCCGTCATCTCAGTAACCTCCTTGTAGGTACTGGCAGGCTGTTATTAGGTCCACCCAAAGTCTCCTCTTCTCCATGCTGAACCAGCTCCTCTAGCTACTCTGCACATGGCAAGTGCTCCAGACCTGAGCATCCTGGTGGTCTCTGGGTGACCTTGCTCTAGTTTATCAATGTCTTCTTGTACTGAGGGGGGAGAGGGGGGCAAACTGGTCACAGCATCTAGATGTGGTCTAATGAGTGCAAAGTAGAGGGGAATAATAACTTCCCTTAAAACAGCCCAGGCTGCTGTTAACTGCCTTTGCTGCCAGGGCACATGGCTATCTTGGGTTCACTTCAGCATCCATGAAGTCCCTGGGTGCTTTTCTACAGAGTTGCTCCTCAGCCAGTTTGTCTCACCTTCCTGCGAAGGTACATGCGGCTAAGGGACTCCCCTTTGCTGTCCAGGACATCTGTGAATCATCCCATAGGTCTGGTCACAGATATCCCAACTCATCAGCAAATCATTAAGTCACTTATAAAAAAGACAGCATGAAATTCATTTACAGTCCCCCTGGACCCTGGAAGTGGGCAGTGCCACTGGAGGCCAAATACTACTGGGGGACATAGCTCGTGTGGCAGGCAAGGAGGAGACAACTGTCACAGAGACATGACTGCAGTCTGTGAAGGTGTAGTTCAAAATGAGATAAGAAGCCACATTTGACTGACAAATTTGTAATTAGAATTAGAATGGAATGGAATAGAATGGAATGGAATAGAATAGAATAGAATAGAATAGAATAGAATAGAATAGAATAGAATAGAATAGAATAGAATAGAATAGAATAAATTTCAGTTGGGAGGGACCTACAATGATCATCTAGCCCAACTGTCCTACCAGTTCAGGGCTGACCAAGTTAAAGCATGTTATTAAAGCATTATTAATGCCTCTTAAACACTGACAGGCTTGGGGCATCCACCACCTCTCTAGGAAGACTGTTCCAGGGTTTTACCACCCTCCCGGTAAAGAAATGCTTCCTAATTCCCAGCCTACACCTCCCCTGGTAGAGCTTTGAACCATTCCCATGCGCCCGATCACTAGGTCCCAGGGAGAAGAGCTCATCACCTCCCTCTCCACATCCTCTCTGCAGAAAGCTGTACAGAGCTATGAGGTCTCCCCACAGCCTCCTTTTTTCCAAACTAGACAAGCTCAAAGTCCTTAGCTGCTCTTCTCATGGGACATGGCTTCCAGCCCTGTCACCAGTTTTGTTGCCCTCCTCTGGATGTATTCAAGGACCTTCACATCCTTCTTAAATTGTGGGGCACAGAACTGCACAGAACTGCACACAGCACTCAAGGTGAGGCCACACCAACGCTGAATGTGGAGGAGCAAACACCTCTTTCAACTGGCTGGTTATGCTGTGTCTGAGGCACCCCAGATGTGGTTTGGCTGGCAGGGCACACCTCTGACTCCATCAGAGATGGGAGCTCCTCCCTGTAGAAACCCAGGAACCTTGGCCCAGAAGTAAGTCGAGGCCAGGCCTTCCCACTTGTTCCTGTTCCTTCCTGTCCTCCCGTCCAGCCAGGGGTTTGGTCTCTGAGCTGGGATAGTCCCTCCAGGGTGCCTTAGGTGCCCAGGCAGCCAGAGGCTTACTTGCATGAGCCAGTGCATATGTGGAAATCCTTGTCTTCTTGAGATGAGGGTTTGTGGCTCACCTCCAGCCCAGCCAGCATTTTTATCCAAGGCTACCCAGGCAAAAGGGAAGCTCGTCCTTACCTGTTTTGCTCCCAGGTATTTTTCTCCTGGGATGATTTCCAAACTTTTAATTCAAATGAATTCAGTTCTGAGCAACCCCATGACCTGATCCCAAGCCACGCCTTGGGGAGGCATCAGCAGCCACCCTGGCTGGTGTTCCAGGAAAGGTGAGCATTCTGCCATCCCAGTTCGGATGTGCCAAATGCTGTTGCTGACAGAAGTCATCTCCCCACCAGTGAGACTACAGCACAGCAGAGACACGAGTATCACCATTGCTATCAGTAAAGTCAGCTGGGAACTTCTTCTTCTAAACTCCTATGGGTGAGAAATTGCCAAGCTGTAAATGTTATTTTTGTCTTCAAATTGTTTGCACTTATAAAATAAAGAGTAATGCATTTTTACCCTTGAATCATGCCTAACAGCAGAGAAAGCAGAGCGCCCCTCATAGCCTCATTACTTTAGGCAGTGCAAATCTTACTGGCTTCAGTGCACTTTGCATCAAACTCATTGCTGGAAGGAAAAACCACCTCAGTCCCTCCTAGCTTCCTCGGCTAACTAGGTCTCCCTACACGCTGTCCGCAGCTAACAGAGGCTTATTTGCAGGAATTTGCAGCTGACTTGACCTCGTCCACTCCGATTTCTCCCAAGCAGAAGATCAGAGTAGTTGAGTAAGTGTACAAGTGTACAAGACATTCATAAGTATTTCCATATGAAAGGCCTTAGAGAAGGTGGGACATCTGCACAGGCCATACAGCTGTTTTTCTGGACTGACAGCTACAAGCCAGGTGGGATTCCTGGGGCATCTGAAATGACACTAGAAGCCCGTATGTCGACAACTGAATCAAGCCCTCAGCAAGGTCCCAGAGATGTGTTCCATTCAGCAAGGCCACGAGCTCCTCCTGAAGCAGACGCCTCCTCAAGGCCAGCTGGGAAGCTCTGCAGACTTCACTGCACAATTTTCTTAGATATGCACCAAGAGTAACGGGAGATCAGACAGCTGACTTATTCAAGTTTGATTTTCACCACAGTGCGCTAGAGAAAATGGGCTGTGGCTGTCAGTACCTCAGGCACGACAGATTTCAGAAAGCTTCCATGGCAAAATGAGTAGAGGTAGTGTATGTGTCAGCACGAAATCACTTCAAAATTAACATAAGCAGCATCCCATTAATGCTGTATGTCCACCATGCTTGCTTGAAACAGGGTCCAACGCTGGAAGGACTGAAAATCTCTGCTTTGGACAAATATTAATTGGGAAAAGGATTTTATTTTTTGTGAAAATACACTCCTGGTAGTAACAACAACCTTCAGTTTCTGACAGGATCTGCTGCATTGCAAGTCCCTTTTTCATCCCAAACTGGCCTAGAGACAGAGCAAACACAGAGGTACTCAATCCACATGTTTCTAACCTGCAGATATTTGTCCCTTCGAACACAAAACAGCAGGAGGCTGTGCATCGCTATTGCGACGCACGCAATGAGTAACAGCCCTGACACAGGCCTCTCTCCCCAGATGCTTTCGTTTCCCGGCCATCGTGAAGATGGTTTGCATCACTTTGCAGAACTCAGGGCACTGACAGCAGGGAGTGGCATAGGCGGGGACATTTCCAGGCTTCTTTGTATCTCTGCCGCGCTGGGATCCATCGTGCTAGTTGGCACGCCACGTGGCAGGCTACGCGCAGACTCTTCGCTGCTCCTCCCCTTCGGCAGAGATGATAGGTCTAACTAGAAAGAATCTCAAATCTCCTTTCTCCCTCCTCCCTCAGTTATCTCCTTGAGGCACATCAATCCAAATAAGAGTCAGGAGGGGGAAAAGTTACAAAATTTGAATTTGTTATTTTAAATTTGCTGTGCGTTGCCAATCAGCTCAAAGTCAAATGTGACTGAGCTGTTAGGACAGGATGCCTCTAAAAGCAGGGGATTAACATCAGTGTCTTCCAAGATCTTCTCCTGCCCTGTATAGTACTGAAAACTAGTGAGTGACTAATTTAAACCTGGAGATTTAAATCCAGCTTGCACTGGAAAGTCCTCTAAAACATGAAGAAAATTCAGAACAAGTAGGCTAAAGTGAAAAGAGCAAATTACTCCAGCGCTGGTGAAACACAGGTGATAGAGAATATACTACACAACTTGCTTTTTTCTTTCTGCTGTTGCAAAGAAGCCCAACGGAGGGAAGGGGAGTGCGGAGGGACAGCAATCCACCGTAACGCCATGAGCTGAGAAGGGAGGCAATTCACTTGCATTTAAATGCCCTCTTGCTCAGATTTTATTGTGTGGTTGTTCTTATTGGCTCCTTATCAAACAGGATTTCTTTCCCTGATCTTAGATACCAAACCACTCTCAAATTAGATGTCCTCTTCATTTCCAGAGTAAAGAACATGATGTCTGGTTTTACTGAAACCAACCCAGAGTAGTGTTTATTATTGAAAATATACAGTATTTTTGAACATCACATAAAAAGCCTGTTAGATACATCTGCTCTAGTTCAAAATGCTGAATAGATAAACTTTGTGCAGCATGTAGCACTATCCTCATAACGCAAACATCTTCTCATTATTATTTTTTACAGTGCTTCCCTTTTATGTTTTTTAAACCCAGAAAACATGTTCTATTGTCCTTCCCCACCCCAATCCTCCCAGCTGAAAAAAACCAAAGACTTTCCAAAGGCTACTTCTACTGTGTCAAAAGCGTGGGGCTAAGAGGAGTAAGGATACTTTATACAGCTATCTGGAGATACTGCTGTCCTTTTCAAATTTTTGTGTATGAACAGGACATGGCTCCTGCACGGCAAAGTGCCCCATGTTAAACAGTCCAGCGATGCTCTGGCCAGCTCCCAGTCTATCAAAGGGAGAAATGGGGAAGGTAGATGACTTCGTATTCCTCACACCACCTCTCAGATGCCACAGGTTCTCAAATGACAGTACTGCAGAGAAGAATTTTTTACAAAGAACAAAGAAAGAGATGGGCTATCTACACATCAAAATGTTGAAATCACTGGGAATCAATGTACAGGGTGAGATGGGCAGTGTGTGAAAAACAGTCTTTGTTCACCACAATACAGAAGGGAAAATACAAAAAAAAAAAAGGAGAAAAGAGTTGATTGTTCTTGCCAGTGTGCTGTTTTAGACTTTGTGTTGCAAACGTCCACAAGGTGCAGTCAGTGTCAAATCTCTTTCCTCTTCGAATCTGCTTCGCCGCCATCTACTCCAAGAGGTTCTTGCCTGGTTGCCTTAAAGTAGCATCACAAATGTGGGAGATAAAAGTCCACAAAAATATGATGGGCACCTCTTGCAAAAGAGAGCAGTGAGAATAAAGGAAGAAAGTTGGAAGAAAGGGACTTGGAGAGAGTGAAGAAAGAAGAACCCTGAAGGCCACCAAGTGGTGTGTGTCTGTGGGACACATCACACGGCTGCCGTCTGTTTGATGCTATGGAAGCTGATCCGTGTGGGAGAGGTGGGGATAGACATGGCACGTGCCACACGCACTCGGAGGGAGTGATGGTCTTGCCAGCGGTGCCATCTTTTCCTGGCAGCAGAACGGACCTGGTGAAAAAAGGAAAGAACATGAACACTTGGAATACTCAGGTGTCCTCTGTAAAGGGACACTAGACAGCACTGAGACAGATGATGATACTCATCAAGCCAGTGAAACATGCAGGGCTTGAGGCTTGATTCAGCTGACTAAACCTGGGTATCTAGTTCACTTGATATGCTCCTGGGTACTGCACTCTGGGAAAAGCATGGATTTCACATATCTCATGTCTGATATCTGATGTCTTAAATACCCCAGAGCATTTCAAATGGCGGTAAATGCCTAAACGTATGCAATTGAATCAATGTCCCAAGATGCATGCACCTAATGGACGTCTTGGAGAGATCCATGGAGTAGTTGCCCCTGCTCCCCTCATATATGAAGGGGAATCACAGATCATCTAACTAGACATTTGTATCTACCACACGGACATCCCTGTGAGCATCTTGTATAGGCAGTGGAGAGCTACTCTACAGCCAACAGGTCATCCTCAAGCAGATGCTCACAAATAGGCCAGATGCGTGTTGAACTTTAAATGCATATTTTGTTGCATGACCCAAAGAGAGAGCCCAGGAGCTCTAGCTCAAATATAATGTATATAAGCAAGAAAAAGACAGGAGATAGGAATCCTAGCCTCAAACACAGTGGGAGGGAAAGCTTGAGATCATAGAATCATAGAATCATAGAAAGTTTTGGGTCGGAAGGGACCCCTAGAGGTCATCTAGTCCAACCCCCCCCCAGCGAGCAGGGACACCGCTAACTAGATCAGGTTGCTCAGAGCCCTGTCCAACCTGGTCTTGAATGTTT
>Ga0065711_1028337_pt1 | contig 41862 bp, 25 predicted proteins | sample Hoacrofraction12_FD_59098 | JGI IMG/M metagenome (GOLD analysis project Ga0065711, IMG submission 59098) | Hoatzin crop microbial communities from Cojedes, Venezuela - Epithelial fraction 12 v2 (version 2) | ecosystem: Host-associated > Birds > Digestive system > Esophagus > Crop | place...
AAAAAAAAAAAAAAAAAAAAAAAAATCATTCAGAGTCATGTATCCTTTTAGTATTTTCCAGATAAAGAAGAAGTTTTATATGAGGAAGGTGTATACACCGTATGTGGCGCATACGCAGATCTACTTACTCTAGGATTTTTAGAGGCAACCTGCTGCTTTGGTCTTCTTGACAGTGCAGTTGGGTCAGAGCGGAGTAAAGACAGTTGTCGTTACTTGAATGAGATTCATTCTGTTGCTCAAGAATTCCTTATTAGTTGTGTTCATCCTTCGATTCTGATGTTTGCTTACATCTTTAATGTTAACAGTCTTGAAATGTCATGTGCACTCAACTACAAACCAACGAACTGACCCCTGCAATGCAGCTGAGCATAAATATTGTTTTGTGAGAGAGGAAGATAGTAATAACAAGTGATTATATATGATTTCTGAGATATGTCATCATTCTGTGTTGTGAGGGGGTTTTGTAATAATTTTAACTGTACAAATGTAAGAAAACAGTTTTACCTAAAGAAAATAACATTTATATGCAGAAAAGATTGTTTTGAAGGTGTTAAACTTGTTTCAGGATTTTCTTTGAGACTTTTTTTTTTTTTTCAAATGTGCATCATCCAGACAGGAATAACACCACACAGCTTGTTTATTTTGGCAATAAATTGGTTTCCATGTCTGGATAAGCAGCAGTACTTATGATCCCATTCCCAAGCGGAGCTGCATTACGTTATTAAAGATCTCTTCGTAATAATAGTTTAAAAATAGAAGACAAATTCTAATGAAGTAATGAAGTCAGGGACCATGTTAATTCACAATAGCTGAGAACCCAGTTTAGCAGCTGCCTATTTTTTCTTACAATGCCATTAGGTTTGAGGTAGGTTCCTGTTTGAAATTTTTCCCTGCAGCATTGCAGATCTTATGTTTTTCCAGAAGAAATATCTGAAGTGCCTTCAGTATCATATTCAGCTTATTAGGATGTTTTCTGTTAATGTATTGCAGCATTCAGAGTAAGAATTTCTTTAAGAAGATCCTTGTTATAGTATTTGCACATCTACTGATAAGCAGTATGAAGGTGACAGTATAAGGGAGCACATTTTATGTAATCCCTCTGTATTACTTTCTGCTCGGAAGTCTGGCATAATGGAACATACCACCCTTGAATGGCATAAAGTAGTTTTTTTTCCACTTATGAACATTTTTAGTTGTTTTATTTTTTTCTCACTGAACAAATGTGAATGCTAATACACCCACTGAAGTGACTACTGTGTTTTTTTACAAGATTAAGGCTTGGGAGTTCCTGTGCAAAGGAACATGCATAACAGCTTTGAATATATTGTGTTGATGATAGTTATAACTACAGAAGCACAGAATAAGGAGAAACAAAATCTTGGAAGTATATAAACAAGCTGGAGTTTGTTGTTCTTATTCACAAATGGTATTCATCAAATCTGATAAAACCAGCTTCTGATAATAAAAAAATGTACATTGCAGTAGAGATGTTCTTTGAAGTATGCCCCTTATCTGTACTGTACTATTGTCTGTCTTTCATACTAATTTACAATTATTCGTTGTAAAAATAGTACATGTTTAAATTCATGCCATTTCAGGAGAAATCTAGATTTGTGAAAGCTAATTTAAAACTACTTAAACTAGTAATAAACCAAACGAAATTATTTACTGGAGAGATTTCTGTATGACAACTCTTGTTTTATTTTTTACTTTGTATCGTTTTGATGTACCCAAATGAGAAAGTGTGCACTAACGTTCTACCCACCTTTCCTGTACTGATTTTCCAGCAACGTTCTTTACTCTTACAAGCATCTTTCAAAGTATAATTGTGTGTTGTTATGCTTATTACAGGGTATTAACCTACCTGAGTTCATGCCTTATATTAAGCCATTGCTTATGCACAAGATTGCGTTCAACAAAGGAAACCAGAAGAGAGCCTCAAAACATTTCTCCCTTCTTCTTGAATACTAGAGATTTCATTTAAAAATGCTGTGACAGGGAGGCTCATCCCGCCACGCAGTGCTGCCATTTGTCACGTACCCTGGGTCCTATCTCAGCAGTAGCAGAGAGCAGCCATTTCTACAGGATTGCTTGTGTCTGGAACCAAATCTGGTGCTGTCCTTGCTGTGTGGATCAGTGAATAGCAGTGGTACATGAACAAAGGTTTTGTGGGTGGTAAATGTGCTGTTCACATGAGCAGGACATCGCTTTCCTGCTTTCAGTGGTGAGCAGAAAAGAGCATTTTTCATCTGCTTCTGGAGCTTTTGCTATCAGATTTACTTCTAAAAATTGTGTTTGGTTGTTGCAATAGAATGTTTTTCTTAAAAGTTTTCAAAATACAAACATGAGGATAAATTCAGAGGTGAATGTAGAGGTGTTACACTATTAAATCAAGGCCACTTAAATGTTCTGTTCTTTTCTCCATCTGCTTCCCAAAGCCCAAGTTTGTAATATCAAGATGCTCTTAATCTTACTTAAGTAACCAAATAATCAATTTATTTTTTTAACTTTCAACTTCTTTACATAACACCTCTGAATTACAGCCAGGAATCTGAAGAGAAAATTGTTTAGGAAGAAGTAGTTAGAAAATTGAGGGACAACAAGAAAGACGTGGCAAAAAAGAAAAAGGGGGGGGAATAGAGAAGAGTCTAAACTGGAGGATAGTATCATTGTTGTAGCTCATGCCTCTGTTTTTTGTGAGTTATGGTTAGAGTTTCTGTAATTAGAAAGAAGAAATGAGTTTGGAGGGATTGTGCATATCTGTATTTAGCACTCCTGGGTTTCAACTTTAACCTAAAACGCATGGTGTTTAGAGGCACTACATTACAAGAGTGTTGTATATGGCAGTACTTCCCCTCAGTGAATGCCATCTCTTTTCCTGTGAAGAACTGTGTTTAGAAGAATTGCATGTTAGTCCCTGCACTTTCTGTGTGCTTAGTAACAGCATGCGTGAAAGATGCCTAAACAGCTGTGGGGAATATAGTAATGCTGGATAACTGCGTAGTATTTGGAGACAAAATTAATCTGCTGATTTGTGATGTATCCAGTGGAAATACTGTAATCTAATGAGCAGTTTAAGGTTTTCCTTGGAGAGCCTGTTGATGTAATTGAATAGTGCTTACACTTGAGTTGCTGATAGCATGTAAGCAGAAAAGGCAAAGAGTGGTGAGGCAAAGAGAGACAGTCATGTGTTCCCTGAGGTGTGAAAGAAAAGGAATTTGGAGAGTCAGATCAGGAACACTTCAAAACCTATCTTCATTTTCTTCAACACTGGTTACAGAAGGCAGTTTCCATCCATCCTAAGGGCTTGTTTGGGTAAGCATGGGCAATTTTTTAAGGATTAGGAGGATTTAGATGCTTGGAATTTGTTTTGTTACACATTATTTTGATTAAATGAAAACATTCGGACTTGATAAAATTAGTTTATCTGGAGCTGTTCAAGGTTGTTTGAGTATCTTGAAAACAAATTAGATGATGTAATTGCATGGACAAACTGTATATCAGTGGTTTCCTAGCTGCTTGTTGATGATTTCACATCCTATTCATGTGTTTCCAACCCATATCTGTGGCAGCTTTATCGGGATTCATGCTGCAAGTGTTTTCTCCTTTTTCTACGCATTCAGCCTTTCAGAGGCTCCCTGTGGGGGCATCTCAACACAGCTTCCCTGTTTGGCTCATTTTGAACAGTGGTACCCACCAAGGTGTGCCAGGCTGGGGGGAATTAAGGCCTTTGGATGACAGAGAAATCAAAGCTTGTTATTACCAATTAATCGCCCAAGGATGGGAAGAATATGTAAAATGCTTGTAATTCCTTAAGCCTGTCTCTACATTTCTAAACGATGGATGTTCATTTGTATTAAGAAATCGTTAAATTTGTTCAGTTGTATGTGGACTGATCCTTTAGAGGCAGTTGAGAGACTTGGCTTACAGCAGAGCTGAGTGAAAAATTTGTAGCCTTTCTGAGGCCCATTAATAATTCCTTTGTTTTGCTTGTAAGATACCCATGTGTGAACTGAAACTTCTTGTGCAGACCTATCTCCATGTTTTTATCAGACTCCGAACAGCTAGAGGATTTCACACCATAATGGATATTTTTGTTTCCTTTTTTTTCCTTTTCAGAGTAAATGGCAATAGGCCAGTGAGAATCAGGCTCCAGTGTGCCCTTTGTCTGATTGCCAGTTGTGAACATACATGCAAAACCAGCATCTTCTAATGGTCTCTCCTAGCACATGGGTCTGGATTTTGTCAGGAGTGTCCCCTAGGCCTCTGGCAGTAGTCAGCCATTCTGTTTGTTGTTTAACCTCAATGACAGAACAAAACAAAGCAAAAAACTTTCATCAGAAGTTGAGCTGTTTAAACTTACCCTGGCTTTATAGCCTGTTCCTATCTTACGTGGTCCGTTCCCCAGGGCTCTTTGGTGTGTTAACCTGAGATTCCCAGAGCCTTGCGGAGCGTTTCCTTCCTCTGCCTTTGCAGAGGCTCACCCCCCTGCAGCTCGCTTTTCTCGAATGGTCTGCGTGTAATTCCAGCTCTGGTGAAGTTGTGTGCCTGTGATTTCCAGCACTAATGTCATAATCAAAAGTAACCCTTTCACCTGCCATAAACTACCTGAGGAATTAGTGTGTGTGTGCTTATTATGCCAGTTTAAAAATATCAGGTATTTTATTTCATGTTTCATTCTTCCTTTTTTAAAAAGTCCTCATAATATTTGCCATCTGAGATTATTAAGTTTTCAGTTTAGCCAGACGATCGCATCTTTCTTGTTTTTACATGGCTGAGTATAACTGACAATTGTATATTTCAGAATTTTAGAATTTTTTTTACAGAATTTTTTATTTTGAGAATAGATTTAACGCATTCTCATTTAAAGTTCATTCCTCATACATTAGGTCAGACCTTCAAGAGATGTAAATCAGTATATCTGTATATAAATTAGTTGACTGATTTGCACCACAGGATAATGGGGGCAGCTTGGATTTTTTATTTTCTGTTATATGTAAATACTGATAAATTAAATATTCTCCATTATTTACCTCATACTAGACCTTTCAGTGGCATTTGTTTGCACTTATTTGCACAAGTTATTTGTGTGAATATCCACAGCAAACAGTTATGAAAAGGGACATGGATGAACTCTTTTCTACTGGCAACTTCCTTCCCAGTATTTTTAGCACAAAATTCTGTTTGCTTGAAAGCAAAGCTTTTCATGTGCCAGTTGCTTGCCCAGCAGGCTCCTGCAGGAGAGGAAAGCCTGAAGAGTGCCCTGTAATGTAGAGATACTTGCATACCTTCCGAATGCCAACTGCTTTATAGGAGCAGGAGCTTGGAAGAAATTTATTTATTTAGTGGAAATGTTGGGTATATTTATGTTGTTTAGAAGCTGCGTTTTGCATATTAGCTGGTTGCCTCAAGGCTGGAGAGGGCGGGAAAAATATCTATGGAATAGGCTTCTTGCACACAAGGAATTCCTCTGTGAGACTATTTCTGTTTGCCTTTGTTTCACTGTACTTCTTTTAAACACCAAACGGCTGTCCCCTTAATGCTACTTTACGCTATTTCATTGTGCGATGTTACTTTTGCAGGAAAATCACCTTAGCTTTCAGCCTTGTTCAGGCAAATCTTTGCAAGTACCAAAACTCTTCATATGTTTTTGCCACTGCAGTAAACCTGCTCATTTGTGGCTGCTCAGAGAGGTAACAGTACCAGAGGGAGAGATAGCTGTCGTGCTTCAACTACTGCTGGGGTCAAAAACCCTTCATTTTGCCCTGAAGTAATAGCTATTCTGTAAGGACGTTGTTTAGACACTCAGATAAAGTCCCAATAGCATTTGGACCCAAAAACGTGCCTGTGCTGGCACAGACAGTTTTCCAAAGTCAAGTAGGCTTTTTAGCAGAGTGCTACAGCTTGAAGTACTTTCAGTCAGTTTATAAGAAATGAAAATACGAGATACGACAAGAAAAAAATTAAATATACATTTGCAGAACAGAATGGAAAAATAATTCTGGCTGTTTACTTTTGTGCGTGGACCTATCTGGCGATCAGGCATCACCATTCCAGCCCCACCAATACAATGTGAGGGTGCTGTGCGACGAGCCGGGCTGACTGCGCCGTTTCCTGAGCACTCTTCCTGGGCCAAGTGAATTACGCAGCCGGGTTGGAACTCCTTGGGCTGCTGAATGTCCTACTCTGTCTTCTTGCGACACACAACACATGGGTTCCTTTTTCAAAACTGATGTTTAATGGTAATAATAGCAACAGACAGCATTGTCCAGAGATTACACCACCTGGAATAGCCACTAGGTTCCTAATTACCTTGCATTATCTACAGTTTCTCATTTTTCTTGTAATTCAATATAAACCAAGCAATACCAATCCAGAAAGATGCCATCATTACTCTAAAGTTTAGATTCTTACTTATTTTTGGAATCAGAATCTTATCTTAAAGCTGACAAATGGATGCTGTATTTCTCCAAAATTCATTGATTTCTTGAAAAAAAATGACCTTAGTTTGCCTTGAACAAAAACTTATGGTATTTTTCTAGTTGTTTTAACATCATTTAGTTCTTGACAATGTTGACAGCTCAGCTAGATTATGGTTGATTATAAAGTCGCACATCATATTTTTAGAAAGTGCTGAACCATGCCTGTGACTGTATTTCTGAGTTAAGAAATATTTTTCATATGAAGTTGACATTTTTCATGTTTCATCTGATAGTTTATATTGCTGTAGATGTGCAAGTACTAGCTGGCACAGAAGTAATTACCCTTGTCTTTATTGGAGTTAAAATATTTTAACACTTTGGAATTTATCTCTGAAATAATTGGAGTATTATCTCTCAATATTTTTATGCTCTTCATGGGTGGGTATACAAATTAGCTCATTTTATTGAGAGACAAATGTTAAGCAAAAATCTAGATACTCAGTAAGACACAGTTTTCCAGAGTACAGCTAAGGCTTACAGTGCAAATAGAAAATTTACCCCCAGTACTGTCTACTCTCCGGTGAGTTTTTCCCCAGTTTTCCAGGGAATTGTAGGTGGTCCAGGATTTTCAGAAATGGGAGGGTGACTAAATAAGAATACCTGTACCGAAGTGTGAATGAGAGATGCAACCAGGCACCATATTAATTTAGAGTCTTGCTTAATAGCACAAGGAAAAAAAATAGCTGGGATTTCTAAGGGAAGAATGTGCTTGCCATGTTTATCATGGACAGAAGATGCGAACCAGGCAGGGGTCACAAAGAGGGGAAGGGAAGTGGTTCTACCATAAGGCAATTAAAAGTGCATGTCAGATGGAAACTCATGCCTCAGATGTTGGAAGAACAAAGGGCCCCAGCCCTGTTACTTTCCTCTTCAACTTCTCTGTGATATGTGGTCAGATAATATGAAAGCTAAAGTGATTAACAAAATTTTTCTTTCTGTTTTCATTTCAGTTATTTGCCACCTTCCATGCATGAATGGAGGCCAATGCAGTTCTAGAGATAAATGCCAGTGCCCTCCAAATTACACTGGTAAACTTTGTCAGATCCCGGTGCAGACTGCCAATACTCCAAAAATGTACCATCACCCGCAACAGGTGAACAAGGCTGCGGGTTCACAAATTATCCACTCTACTCATACTTTACCACTGACAATGTCTGGACAGCAAGGTGTAAAAGGTAACTTTTTTTCTTGTTAGATATTTTTTTTGCTTTAGAGTTGACTTGATGAACTAATTTTGCATATCCAACCGGTAACGAAAATGATCTATCTACATAGTTTGAATCGACACCACAACTTGAATCATGAGTTAATCAGAAGGACTGGAAAGTATTTTGCTGACTGACTGAAATAACAAGAAATAAGAGTGCTATTGAAAAGAGTTTGTAAGAAAATTTACTTTGCTTTATGGTGGAATTTAATGCAGATTGCAGAGTCATAGGGTGATGCAGGGGGCTCCTTCCAGGAGTGCAGACCTGTTCAAAAAGAGAATGGTTGTGACTGAATAGAGTCCATAAATTGCAGTATACCTACATAGAAAGTTGCAAGTGATACCATGGTTACTAGTGGAGGGCAAAATTTAAATCTAATGTAGAACTAAAAATACAATCTGTGTTTATCTTTGTTATATCATTTGGTAGAGTCCCAGAGGTTAATTTTGTGGTGAAGGTAGGCCATGATATGATTCAGTTAAATAGAACATTCTTTCCAGGTCATATAACAATATCATAGAAGAAAAACAGTAAGGATTTCCTACTGATAATGCTGTGAAGAAGGCAGAGGATCAGAAACAAGAAAAGCTGTGATGTTAATCAAATTTTGCCCAGTCATAAAAGTTCAGTCAGCTTCAGGTTTCTGTTTCCCCTAATACTTTTTTTGTGAGATGACAAGTTCTGATGACGTTGGAGAGAAGTGCTGAATTTGTTTCCTGTGTGTCTTATGACTCTAGGTAACATTTTGTGTGGGTGAGATCCTGTCCATATGGAAAGACCCCTGCAATTCAGTTTCACAACATATGAATTAGTGCAAATTTTGTTTGTTTGAATTGCCAGATTGTTGTGTTGGGTTTTTTTTTGCCTTGTCAAGGGTAATTTTATGATTACCTCTCCAAGATTGCTGCCTCTGAATAAAAACAAGCTATGTGGGAGAAAGATGTGAGGAGGCTCAGTTGTTGGTAACTAGTTCCTGAATAACTTTGCTAAAAGAGGCCAAACTATTTATATGTTTATGATAAATATAATCTAATGTAGTAATTCTGTTTTCAGATGGGGGACATAGCTGTGAAGGAAGTGTTGACAGTATCCTTCTGGAAACACAATATTTTATATCTCCTTTTAAATATCTGTTCATCTTTTCAATGCATTTGTTCTCTACGGACTGCTACACAGTCCACTGGGAAATAGTTTCTACTGACATGTTGGAATATTAGTCCCTAAAGCTCCCCAGGACTTTTCTGATTCAAACCAGGAAAAAAAAAAAGAGTGAAGAATATAATTACCTAAATATTTAGCAGAGCAGAAGTTTATTTCTGTGACTATTTAATTCCACATCAAATTATTTTACACAATACGGTGGACCATAAACATTTTCTTTAAAGAAATAGTTGTTTTTTAGATGTAGAGTTGCTGTGTTAAAACACAGAGTAGTTTTCTCATTGCTAAAGAGTCTGACCTCTTGAATATGGGGGTTTTTTTCCTGATCTTCAAGTCCTCATCAGAACCATCAGCAGGCGCAATTCTCATTGCTAAAGAGTCTGACTCTTGAATATGGGGTTTTTTTGTCCTGATCTTCAAGTCCTCATCAGAACCATCAGCAGACGCAATGCCTTGTCTTCTTTTTCCATGCCCAAATGAGGATGTTGGATTGTGGAGAGAGGAGTGTTTCATTTCTTTCAAGGAAAGCATAAAACAATTCATCCTGAAATGGCTGGCAGAAATAAAAATTAATCAGCACGTCTAGGCAGTGATCCAAGACCTGGAGAGGATTGTGGTGGTAACACTACATGGGAGGAACCAGCCTGAATTTGATGTTTTCAGCATCTGAACATCTCTAGGTGGATTGACAGATTAAAGCAGAGCGATTCAATTATTTGTTTTGAGGACTAATATATTCTGTAGATATATCAACTAGAGAAAGTAGTTGAAGGGATCCCTCTTCATACATCAAAATGTGCGATAAGAAGTTTGGGTGGTTTTTTTTCCTTTCACAGCCAGACTATGCTGTCTTGTCTTGCTCTGCAAAACAGGTCTAATAGCCTGAGAAGGGCATTACAGCTTCTTCTTGTACGCTGAATCTTTTCCTTGTGGGTGTACCTGGAACAGAACTCATGTAGCATCAATTTTGATTGAAGGCTGTTTTCTACTACAGGCAAGATCTGAAGAGCCCTGCAGCCATTTTCTGCTGACTTTCTACTAACTTATTCCTGATGTTTCTGCCTGCGATATGTTGAAGATTTTCATAAATGAAACAATGCAGGGCAGAGTAAAAATAAGCTTGATTTTTTTAAGGATTTCCTGTGTAAGACTAATTAATACTGAAAATGTGCCTAGAGAAATTAAAATAATGTAAAACACTAAAATTAATTTCTGCAAAATAATGCAATTTTAAAGCAGCTAAAATAAATGAAATATACTTCCTGGGAAGTAGAGCTGTGAGGTTGAAATTTGTAAATCGGAATTGAACATGCCTAATCAAGTTCCAAAGAACAGTCTGTCCTCCTGGAAGCAAGGAGATAATTCAGAGGATTTAACAATCCAGTATGTGTTCTAGAGACAGTATGTCAAATGAGATGTCTTGGTTCTTGATGTTTGGCAGGGTTATTAGTCTAGTGGATTGGCTGGACTCGAGTAGTCTGTGCAGTACTTGCTGAGGAGAGAGACACAGACAGACACAGTAAATGCGAACTTTGTTATGCAGCTTACATACTATAAAAGTTTTTACACACCTCTCTTCCCTAACCCCCACAATCGTAATTTGAGTTACGTGTTTAAAGGGCTTTTTGTTTTTCAATGAAAAGAGGCATGAGGCTCATAAACAGTTCTGTCACATTATATTGACTGGAGGGTCTCAATCTATAAACCCAGACTTAAAACTACAACTGTATTTAAAAATGGAAGTATCTGAAAAACATTTCCTCCCTCTTTATCTGCCAAATCCTGAATGTGAAGTTCAGTGAAGGGAGTGGTGGTTTTAGACGGTTGAGATGCTGGCAACTGTTGCGGGGGCAAACTCAGGACTTGGCAGGTATATAAAGGTGAAGGGATGAAATCTGAAGCTTTTTCTGTGTTCCAGAGAAAGATGATGGATCTGAAAAAGAAAATAAAGCTTACTATATATCCAAAAATAACCCAGTAGAGTTTGAATTCTGGAACTTTGAATGGGATTCTTATTACATAGTATGACCACAAATATTAATGTCACACCAGCCAAGTTGGACATCCATGTTTATGTAGCAGTCTTTACAATCCTGTATTGTTGTTCTTTCCTCTGTGAAGAGTTTTCATTTTCTTGCTTTGTTAATGAGACTCTATGCATTCTTTCAGCCTTCCCTCTAACCCCCGAATTTGGGCTTCATTTATATTTCAGTCACTTTAAGTCATTCTGTAAAAATTCTAGTGTACAAAAAAGAAATGTCGTAGAGATATTTTTGACATATTTTGTTACCAATTTTTCTTATGTGTTTTTCCTTCAATTATTTTAGTGAAGTTCCCTCCTAACATAGTGAATATCCATGTGAAGCATCCCCCTGAAGCCTCAGTTCAGATCCATCAAGTTTCAAGAATTGACAGCACATCAACAGGACAAAAAGCAAAAGTACCTCAGCCAGGACATCCACAGGTTTCTTACCAAGGTCTTCCGTATCAGAAGACCCAGAAAGGACACACTGCTTACACAAATCAACAACCCGTTCCTCATATGTTTCCTGTTTCAGTTAAAACTCAGCTTGGGCGCTGCTTCCAGGAGACTATTGGGACACAGGTAAGAAATGTTTGCTAAGGCTTTTGAGACAGGTAGTTTTATAACATTATTGTAAAAGAATGAAAAACAAATTCACTAATTGCCAGGAAAGGACATATTTGACATTCTTTTCTAAAATAAAATTGTTTTGAGAATGTAAAATTTTTACAAAAATACATTTTTCTGAATGACCCTCTCCTTCAAGCTCGTGTCTTTATTTTCTGTGGACTTGGTTCCCTGACATTCTGATTTCAGTTATTCTAGCCATAACTTCTCCATTTATAAGGTATTTCTGCAAATAAAAAGCCCCATGACTCTAAATCCTAGTTTCATCTCTCCTCATTGAATAACTAAGGTTACACCATCTTCCACAGCTTGTACTGTCCTTTGCCTTATTGAACTTGCTTTCATGTGCATCTCAACAGCCAGTGTTTTTCAAGGAGTTGCCATTTTCATTGAAATTCCTATTCAACAACTTCATATGTTTTACAGTATTGTAGGCTAATGTTTTCAGTCTGTTGAAATGTGACCAATGAATGGGGTAGAAAAATTATGAAAGCCAATTGAGTGTTTGCTAGAGCTTGAAAACCTTAGTTCAGTTTAAAATAATAAAATCACATCAGGTTTTTACATGTGACTGTACAAAATTGCACATCATCTTTCAGCTCTTGAAAGCACTTTAATAAGCAACACAGTGTTATCATTTTTGCATCTTTGCATATGTATGTAAATATACAGAGAGAGCAAAAAGCATATGTGAAGAGATTGTAAAAAAAGAAACTGTAAGACCCTGTTATTCATTGCTTATTACCTTGCCCAAATGTAACTTTTCAGACTGAATTTTTTTTTATGCTCCAAGTGTGCCTCAGGCTGAATTTTTCTGAAAGGTTTCAGAAAAATTATTCACTTGTTTTGAGGGATGGTGTTAGAGAAGGAATATGTTGTTTTACTCAGGCTAAAAAAAGAAAAAAATCACAACTGTTTCATTGAAGATTTTTGTCGTCTGTATGCTTTGAAGCAGAAACTTAAATTTATCGTGAAGGTCACTCTGCTTTGGGTCCTTCCAGTAACATGCACCCATCTTTAGCCAATTTTATATATATATCCAATATATTCCACAGATATTTGTTAGATGATGGCCACAAAATTCTCCAAAGATTTCACCTGCAGAGAGCATGGCCTGCCTTCCCCTCAAAGGGTCAGCAAAATGTCCTTTACAAGTGTTTCTTCTAGCTGTCAGTGAAGCCTGTGATACCCAGTGTTAGAACTGACAGCAAGGAAATTTTCTCAAGTTATCATGGCTCCCAAGCAGCACAAACAAAAAGAGGAAAGAGACTTCAGTCACAGAGGAGTAAGGAGCTTTGGAGAAGATCACTGATGGGGAACAGATAGGAGCAGAAGCAGCATGGAATCAGAAGCAGAGTGAGGATAACGTAGGTGGCATATGCCAAGGTAATGATTTCAATTAGCTTCTGGAACCTCAAACTGAAATCACATTTCCTTAGTCTCGGTCGTTCTCTGCCAGCTCCAAAGAACTGACTTTTTCCTGTAAAATATTTTTCTCTTCTCCTTTCAGTAACTGGCTTGTGCAGATTATTGCAGCATTCCTACTAGTGACATGATTAAGTCCAGTTTCAGGACTCATTGCTGTGGAATTAAAGATCCTCAAATTTGCTGGTACTAGGCCATCACGTTGAGGGTGTTTTAAAATAATTAATTCTGAAAAATGGTATGGAAGAAGTAAATTTAAATGCTGTCATGCCCCAAAAATGTTTCTAGAAGACTTAAATTTGGAACATTGAAGGCTAGTATTCACTAATTGTTGAATGCTTGATTTGGGATTACAGTGTTAATTTATATTGGTGAGCTCTTCGTGCTTGTCTGTTTCAGGAATAGTAAAATGTTGAATGTGTTCTTTGGCAAGTGTTGAAGCACATGTTCAAATGAAAGTTTATGGATTTTACACGACAAAATGAAGCACTATTTGCACTCAAATACATAGGGGAAGACAAAATTCCTTACTCAATCTTGGACTTGGCAGTGGGTGCTACATCTTTTATCTCTTACCTGTTATGCTGGATAAATTTCCTGTCTGTTCCTTCTGCTGCATGCATGAATGAGGTATTTCAAACGACACATCCAAAACTTGCAGTGTGCTATGCGTGCACCTCACATTACAGTGGTTTTAAAACTAAAGCTTACTCGCCGCTCACCAGAAGACAGTAACAGGCTCCTTTTAAAAGGGAAACATACTTGCATTGCCATCGTGCCTGACTTGGAATCCTAACTGCTCAGTCTCCAATTTTTATTATTTTTTTTTTTCAATATTCCCCTGGAAAAGTGCGTCTTTGCAGTTGCTGAAGAAAGGGTAGTGCCTCCTTGTTTAGGATGATGCATGTTCTCGTTTTTTACAAATTTCATTGATCCTCTCAGTGTCAGTCTTGGAGAAGAGTGCAGTAAAGATTTCAGAGGCCTTTTGTTGTTTAATTTAATGGTCCAATTTAGAATTGGAGTTGTAGGGTGGCATTTTGTAGAGCGTTCATTTAAGACCTTGCTGTAAATATAGATTTGAGTGACTCATTCACCTTTCAAGTTTGAACCTGAAATGTTAATATGTTTTTCCTGTAGTCAGGCAATGCATATTATTTATTTGTATGTTGAATATACCTTGAACTGGGAAAGACACTTAATTTTTTTTTTTTACTCTTAAATAGATCTGTTCTAAAAGAATTTGGTTTCTGTTTCTTTGATATTTGCTTTGGTGAATATGAGGGTTCTCTTTATTTGTTCAGATGAGCTGCTAAACTGAGCTTTCCCCACTCGTAGCAATGTGTTACAAGTCCTTTCTGGAGTTTATGCTGGATAATTTTGGTATCCTTTTTTCAACAATCATCAGTGTTTATACATTTTTTTGCAGGGTGGATTGTATGTTTGGCTTCAGAAATGTTTTATCCCGGGATCAGAGGTGCCTTTACTGTCTGTAGAGCAGACTGATTGAAGGAGATGTGTGTGGCCTCTTGTAGGCAAGTCAACCAAGTTAATAAAGACTTTGCTGAACTTATTTTCAGTCCAGGCTAAAAGCACGGGATAAAAACAGTATCAAAATCTCTACTGCAGTTTTTTTGTGTGTGTAACCTCTACCATTCTATGTTTCTCTCCATCTTGTGTTCTCTACACCTTCTTCCTTGAATTTCAGCAGGTCTTTCCATTAGATGTCCTCTCATTTTAATGCTTTGTTTTTTTCACAACCTTCTGTGGAAAACTTTTAATCTCTCCACGCATTCTTCCTTACCCCACCTTAGCTCACTTCCTTGAATGTGTCTCATCCAAAAACAGTAATCCTGCAAACACAGTAGGATAGTTGCTATCCTCAAATCCCAAAACAGCTAGGGTGTATTTTGTGCAGTGTATTTCCAACAGAGCGCATACTGTTAAAGTTAGCAGCTGGAGCCACCCTGAACTGAAGCTTGGAGGGCATTATGGTACAGATAGTTGAAGAATCTGGTCGTAGCCTTAGGCCTTGGATCACTCCTAATTAACAACGCAGAAATTCGTCTAGATGTCCTATTTGCTTAGTTGTCTATAGTATCAGAAGTGACTATAACTGAAGCATGAAAAACTAGAGGCATGAAATTTTCTAGTTTAATTAGAACAGATAAATAAAGATGTATGTTTTCATAAATAAATATACACATGTAAGTATATGTTGTTTAATTGTGACTGTTTATTCTAAAGTGTCCTCAGCATTGGGAAATAAAGTGGAAAGAGCAACTATAAAAGTAGTATTAATATTTCAATTCTTAAAATGTAATATAGGAAGCAAACAGTGTTCTGGATGGTTCTCATTTCTACTCAAGTCAGTTCACTTTTCCTGGCTGCCTCTCTTTTCTCTGAGTGAAACACTTAGCAATTATTTCTCCTCTGGGAGATGTTAACGATGATTGCTCCAGGATAGTTTACCATGTTACATGATAGCTTACTATGATATGTCACATATGAAAGTTGTGGTTCATCAAATATTTTCCTAGTACCAAAAAGATTTTTGCAGGGTGTATCATAAACTAGCAGTTAAGCTGCAGGCTAGAAACTTATTGTTGTCATAAAATTATAGGAAACAGGCCTTTACCTGAACTTGCAGGTTTTTATGTAGGAAATTATGTTGAGAAATTAGAGACTTGAAATTGGGAAACAGATACAGCAGAAGCAGTAGGACAAAAATCCCACTTAAGATGGAGAACAGTAGATCTGTGGAGAGCACTCTATATTACAGTGCCTTCAAAAGCTGGAGACTGGACATGGTGTCCTGCAAGGTCCTTTACAGCCATGTAGTCCCGTGTTTCTGAAATCCAAGAAGTCAGTTGTCTTAGACCTCTAATTCTCTTAAGTCCTATTTAAAAAGCAAGCAAATGAGGAAGATTATGTTTCTCTTCTTTAATGCCTCCTCTTCAGCTGCTTTTCATTTTAATTCTAATTAAAATGCCTTTATTATGACACAGAATATCATTATTTTCCAAAATACTTCTACACTGTCAGTGGTGCACCTAGTAAAGATTTTGTTGGTCATCTCGAGCCCTGTTAATTTTGCATATGATTATTTTGCATTTAAATCAGGAAAAGAATGCAGATGTGTGCTATCTGTCAAAATTCATATAAACAGTATTAAGAAGTGCTTTTTTTCTCCCCCTTTAGATCCATTTGAAGTGTCTACTAAGTATATTCATGCATTTTTCCTATGGTTACTGCATTTCAGTATTTTGGCTAAAAAAAAGTCCTTTTTCTCAAAATTGATTTGGTCTTTCTTTCATTTAACTGTAAAGAGGGAGGCATTTTTTTGCAAAGCAGCAGGAGATGGCAGAAGCTGGTATTTCTAAATTTCTCTAAAGCAGGCTCTTTCTGGCTAGATTTACAAGTAATGCTCTTGTATTTAGCAGATAGTTCTGAATATCAGTTTTACCAAAGGAGACTTCTGGTGATCTCAGCATGTATAATTGAAAAACCAAATTTAAAAAAGACTTGTTAATATAAGATATTGAAGCTGCTTACCTGGCTGGAGGCAACATATGCCAAAATGTCCAGAAGAGAAGCTGGTCGAGAAGTCGTGTCTGCCATGCTTGTTCATTCCTCCTCACTGTCCCTCAGTTGCGCTGGTGTAACTGCGGAGTGGAGCTGGACTGCTCTCTAAAATGATCACTGAATGAATTTCAAAAATACTGTCTTCTGATCCCCGCTTTTTGTTGGGGTGTTTTAAATTCAGGTCAGTTCCAGGCTGCAGTGTTTGGGAGATATGCTCTGCTCTTTGCTTGTCAGTTGCTTGCTGAATGATTCTTTGTGCTTGCCTTGCAAAGTACTTTGAAAGGTGTTGCAGAAAAGATCTATACTTGTTACAGCTCTGTTGAGAAGGTTGCTTGAATTAGAGTTGTTCTCGTATTGTGAAGTGAAATTTGGTGTATTATAATACTACTTTGGAAAATTGTATTAAAGAAAAAAAATATACTGCCTATAGCAGACAATAGCAGAATATTTTGATAGATTTTTTAAAAAATTATTTAAGCTAAATAGCATTAGTGATGACCACTAGTAAAGACTTTCTTGAAAATTACAAGGACTGTCCATTTTTCAGTGTGATGAAAGTGCTCACATATGCATTCAGATGTGTTTCAAATGCTGCTTAGTTCTGATAAATAACAAATATGTCTGATAAACAGATGTTAGGTGATCAGCATCTTTAGTGGGATAAATTTCTATGGAAATAGTTTATTTAGTACTGTGTTTCAGTAATGTCTTTTACAGGAAACATTTGTTTTTATTTGAGCAACATCCTGTCTACTGTCAGACTTGCTAGAATACAAAATAAACCAAGTGATAGGTGGCAGCTGGAAAAGCTTAGAAATTGTCAACATTGTATCATGATAAAGATTCTGACTGCAAATCATTAAGCATTTGCTTAACTTGATTCACACAAGGGTGTTCACTGATCATGTACTTAACTGAGAATATACATAAAGTTTTTAGGAACTGCACTCAGGTCACTGAGTTTTTCAAAATGGGAAACATTAAATGAAGGCATCAAAGTTGTTGAGTTAGAAATCAGAGAAGCAAAATGTGTTGATAGCTCTTAATGCATAACCTAAAGTATTGAAGCTACTCTATGCAATATGATCATAGTGTATGCACTCTGGAGGCGATGACAGTAGTAATATGCCAGTTGAAGTTATTCATTTAACTGTATAAATATCCCTGTTGAACTTCAGATTTAACAAAACATTTCCTATGGAGGTAAATTTCAGGTATTTTCATATTTGACAGCTGTATGAAATGAACTTCCCTATTTATATTTTTTCGGCAGGAAAAATGATACAAGTAAAATTCTGTGCTTTATACTGGTACTTTTTCTCTTAGCGTACTTTTAAAATCTTTTTTCTTAAAAATACCATCTCATAAAATAAAATAACTGTCTGGAATTCCTTGAAGCTCATGGTCTGGCTTCCAAAGTTTTTAAACAAATACACTGTCAGAAATCAGTGTGGATTTGTTTCCAGCATTAACGCTTCATTCACAATGGATTCTTTGCGGCATCAATACCCTGAAATATCAGAAGATTAAAGATATATCGGATACCAAAGACACCAAACACTGTTTTAATTACTCAATAGAAGAAAGCTGGATAATTTTTACTTGCCTATGAAGAATGTTCTGCTTAAGCCAAAACAAATTCTTTACCAGTTCTTTTAGAAAGTCTGGAAGTATTTAAGTTTCTCTCCTCTGCTTGTGAGACAATGCCTGCTAATGAGCCAGTGCTACATGGGATAATACTCTTCATCTGTAACAACCTGTCACTCAGCTGGTCAGTAAGCTAATTAAGTACGTTTGTTAATTGTTTCAGTAATAAGGTTTGTGAAGTTTGAGGTTTCTTACTCTATTTGTTGCGGCTGTAGGGGAAAAAAAAGAAGCACCAATCCAAGGTCTGTGCCTGTTGAATAGTTTACAGAAAGTTAAACAGTGTATCCATTCACTTCTGCTATTGTGGTATGTGAAATGCAGTCTTTAAGCTGAATCCCAGAGTCATTAACTATTAACTCAGGCAAAGCACCTATCGATTTCAATCATAGTTAATCATGTGACACTCCTTTATTTATGCCTATATTGTGGTTTTAACTAACAGCTTGTGACAGGGATTTGTAGATGGGTCACGCAGGAGTGGAGTCCCAGGAAACATCGTGGTCCCTCAGCCAGAATCATTTGCAGTTGCCCTGAGACTAATTGCCAGACTGGACTCACTACCACAGTTTACGGGGAGCTGAATAAATTCCTTCTATTGCCTTAGCAGAGGGATTTCAAGGATATAATCCTTCCTTTTCCCTGGCATTGGAAAATGCATGAAACCCTAGTGGCAGTGCACAACTCAAGTACTGTTGGCGCTCCAAGACTGTGGAGACGGGGCAGAGGCTGGAGTCTGGACAGATGAACAAAGAGGTGATGTGGCTTGGGGTGGCCTTTGTGCACCAGCACAGGGTCAGCCAGAATTTCAGTCTACCAGTGGGAATATTCAGTACGTCCTTCAGTTATATAAAATATTGGCATAGAAGCCCAGGCACGCATGGGGAAAAATATGTGGATTCGAAACAATACTGTCAGTGTCTGTGAGTGCTTTACCCAGGAAGAGCTTTGTTTTATAGCAGTACCATGTGTGCCTCATACTGCTGCTACTGCTGAGCCTCTTTCAGCACAGTTGAGCTCTTTTATACCGATCCTTCATGACTTCTTTGCCTTCTGGACCAGTAAGAATTATCTCCGAATCATAAGCTTGTGACAGATGAAAATCTGTTCTCTTTTCCAGAAGCCCCCAGGCATACAGGCTAGATTAGTTTAAAATGTGTGTGGATGATGGATAGAAAAGTGTAAACCTAAGCTTAGGGAATGGCATCATCTTCATGCGTAGTGCAAAGCTGTATGCTTGGGTTTAGCTTCCCTGCTTATTTTAGGCTCATACTTATGTGTTGGAGTTGTGTTGAATGGTGAGACAAACTAAAAATGGCTATGGATTCCCCCAAGTGACTTTTCCAGTCACTTGTGACTCAGAGACTGGAACAGACTGTCTGAAGAACTAAGGAGTTCTTCTCAGTACTAGGAAGTGGTAAGAGTTTTGAAGTGGATAGAAATTACCTAAAAGTTTTTGAAACCTGTAGAAACAAAGCTTCAGTTCATTGATGCTTATGGTTTGTGAAAGGAAGGAGCATCTTAAGAAACTGTAGTTGGCAAGGAAACAGTTTGTGCAGTGCCATGAGTGTTAAAAATATCTGAAACGCTGTTAGATGTACCAGAGAAATCAGGGATTATTAGCCAGAGAACTCCTCTCTGTTTCTGCTTGGTTTAGGACTTTGCAGAGCAGTCATTTTTTTCTGATTCATAGCTCCAAAATTGCACAGATCTTGCACCACTAGGAGCCCCATGTGGCAGTTACTTTTCCTCACTGGCCAGTTTCTACAATGATCTGGATGTTAACCAAATTGTCATTGATTCTTCAAGCTTTAATTCAGCATAGAGGCAGTGGGAGCAGCAGCTTTAATAATTGCCAGTTTTTACTGACAGGACTACAAACTACAGTTGCCAGATGACTCAGACTTTGGCATCCTTATTTTTGCTCATGGATTTTATATGGAAATTTGAAAAAGTTATGACCACAGAGATTTTCAGTAGAGTGCGAATGCTGTAGCACCACACCTAAACTAAAAGTGGGCATTAGTCCATTTTCTTTCTCCTCTATTTTTTTTTTCCTTCTTTGTTTTGTATGCTTTTAATTTACTACTGTTAAATGACACCTTTTCTATTCTGGGGAAAAAGAAAAAAAAAAGGGGGGGGGCAATTCATCATGGCATATTGGGTCTCATGTTATTGGTGTCTTGCCTTGACACACATGAGCTGCTGGGATGTGTCCTTGAGGCTTGTGACCTTGCAGAGGAACACAGGGTGTTAGGTAACGTGCCTCACTGCCCAAATGCTCCACTTCTGAGATCATAAGAGGAGGTGCAGCACCAGCCTTGATTCCTCCCACTGCTTTTTTGAGAGATAGTTGTAAAACTGAGGCACAAGGGGAGGGAGAAGAGTCAGGTGCAAACTGGTTTAGCTGACTCTCGCAAACAGCCACAGTATGCAACTTTAGTGAGTGGCTTCTCTTTCATTGAAGAAGCAGTACCAGCTCTAGGAAAGGAGTTGAGCAGCTGTAATTATAAAGTAAAGCTGAGTAGCTGTGAATATGAAGTAAAATGGTCGTTCCTACAGCATGCTCACCTGGGATGTGGGTTGAGAAACCAGTTGTGTAAAGACGTAACATGAATTCTCTAAGGTTTTAAGGCAGTGACTTGGAGAGGGCATTACGAGTACTCTTGAGCTGAAATATTTGGAGGCTTCTGGGCACTGCAGCAAGATCTGTGTATCACCTAGCTAGAGGCAGTTGAAAGACCTAGTTCCAGTTTTGGAAACAGCCGAGCTGCTGCATCAAAGGGAGTTGTGCAGAATTCCCTGTTTGTGCGTCTTGACAGCCTTTGTGAACTGCTAGGCCGAGAGCTCCTGGAAACAGAGGGGACTCTGACTGCCTGATCAGGAATGGTCGCTGTCGTACTGATCCTGCCAGTGCCCAAGCCCGGGGAGCACAAGACATCCTGAAAGACACGAGTTCACGCAGTGTAATCCTGGGCCTGCATCTGAAAGATGGGACTTGCTTTGACACTTTACTGTTTTAACACAGCCAGATACCATCCAGGTCAGGACTATTTCTCACCCCTGGGAACAGGGGAAAATTTGTCACAAGGCTTTCTGCAGATGGTAGTGGGAAAATAGGCTCCTAAAGTTACACAATAACTGAGCAGTCTCTTCTAACCTGTTTAGCCACTGTTCTTAGCCAGTGTTCATGTGTCATCCTACAATGCGGTGCTACCCCATGCAGCGGGAACATGCAGAGGTGCACTGTAACTTTGCTAGATTGCCCTGGTGCTAAAAGCTCTGTTTCATGAGAGAGGCTGGCTTTCACGGGGACAGAGGGTGCTCCCGGCTGCTCCTACGTCCCTTGACAGATGTCTGAGCTTCACATGCAGCAAGTGCTGAGCTGCTGCAGGTTGCACATTACAGTTTGATGTTTTAAACGGCGAACTGGTGCTGCTTTTAATTTGATGCTGAGATATTTCAGGAGGCACCTGGGGAGTATTTGTGAAAAAGGGGCAGAGAAGATGGGTGGGATGATGCCTTGCCAGCCCTCCCGCTGCAAAAAGGGGACCCTCTGATGAGTCGGAGCCCTGACGTTGTGGGCTATCCTGTTAGTAGTCACGCTGTGAAGCTACACAGAATAACTGTACTTCAGAAACGCCACTGACTCATGGGTGTCAGTATGATTAAGAGCACACTGGAAAAATTTTGGGAAGGTTGGAGGAAGCCATCAGTACCCGTGCATTCAGCATGCATCCCCACTGCGGAGTGACTGGGTTACCAGCTGAAGGGAAGGTAACCACAAGGCCACAGTCTGCGCCGTAGGATGAGCCAGCTGTCTTGAGCTGAAATCTAAGCGGCAATGAGCACGTGGGTCGGAGGTTTATATGCTGTCAGGAAGGAAAGTTGGATTGCGGAAAGTCTGTTCACTCCATACTGAGGATTCACACTTCAGCACATTTGAATTTTTTGCTGCAGTGCCTATTTATAACAGCTTTTGCTTTGAAAGTGTTATGAAGTGCAGCAGTTGTGCACCTCTCTTGTGCTTTGTGCGCTTCCTTTTTATACCGAATTGCCTGGTTTAGATGTATTTTTTTTAAATGTCTGCATCTCAGAAATACATTTAAGCTTTCTTTACCATGCAAAATAGAACATTGCAAAAGTCAAGAACATAGCTAGTACCTTGTAAGCTTCTGAAAATCAGTATTCTTATTAAAAAGCTTCTGAAAATCAATATTCTTACTAATAAAAAGCATAGTAAGTATGTTTTTGATTAGGTGGGAAAAAAAGGAATATTGACTTCAGAAGTTATTGCAAGATTAATTTAAATATTTGCATGGGGAAAGAGACACTTGGAGTAACACAGACATCACTAACTTCGGCTTCAGTCATCTTATCTGTGTTACTTTCTTCAGAATCTGAGCAGCAGAATCTGTCATTATGATTTGGCAATTTTCAGTAAGTGGTCATGAACAGTAAACAAGTTGGCAGGCAGTTGGGGCTTCTTAATAGGAGGAGATAACAGTATAGAAATCACAGTCGTACTTTTTGTCTGTTTTGAAGAGAGTAATTAGAAAGATATTTGACATAATTGCTACAGCTTTTGAAAAAGTGGATGAGCACATTTTTGTGGTGAAAAACATAGGAAATAGATTCCAATGGAGAGTTACTGCCTTGGAAATATACTCGGTCATTAGTATGACATACTGTTCTCTTCTGTTTCTTTCTCCTTTTCCAGTTGACACAGGGAAAGATAATAATGTCACCTAATTTACTCATGCCTTTGTAGAGAGCCATTGCAATGCATGGCCACTATTTAAGTTCAGCTAAGAGCTCCAGTGAATCTTCAGTGTCTCAGCAAGAGGTTGACCCAAGATGACTGGAAAAGAACATTGTACTAGAAGTGAGCATCACACACTATCACTAACCGGACTATTCTTTACCTGACTATTCCAGTGTGGCAAAGCACTTCCTGGCCTTTCCAAGCAAGAGGACTGCTGTGGAACCGTGGGTACTTCCTGGGGCTTTAACAAATGCCAGAAATGTCCCAAGAAGCCATGTAAGTGCTATTTTGTTGTTGTTGTTGTTCTCTGGATCAGTTTATGGCTTTTTTTTTTTCCCCCCTCAAGTAGTATTTTTACTTTCTTTTGAAGAAAAAAAAAAGGTACCTAGTAGAAAAAATATGCTATGGTTTGAATAGGGACAGGTTGCAGAAACTGGAATTCTCCTGCATGCCAGCAGAGTTACAATATGCAGACACTCGCTGAAGCCAGCAAAGTTAACATTGTTGGGTTTTTCTCCACTTCCTCCTCCTTTAGGTCAGTAATACACTTGCATTTTCTGAGGGCAGGAAGGATAATGACATTGAATCATCTTGTCTCTTCCAGCTGGATTTATTTTTTGTAAAGTTTGTACAGAAATGTTAAATTGTAGAGATGCCAGTTACTGCTTGGAGAGAATGCAGTGACCCCTTGGGACTGCAGATGAACTTTCAAGTTTGGAGCCAAAGTTTTCTGGGCTTTAAATTGTCACTTACATTTTTTGCTCTGCTTTTGAAATATCTTCCTCAACAATTAGGCAATGACAAAGACTTTCTTTGCTGTTTTGTTATGATTTGATGTCATATTATAATGAGAAAGAAATTTCAAATTATTTGTACCATACGTGAAGCTAGTTGCTTAAACTTTTTGTGAATTACATTGTTGTTGCACAGGAATAGTAATACTTCTCTGCCATGTCATATTTTCATCACTAAATGAAAGATGAGGAAAGATCATGTAAGCTCTGTTTTGCAGATGGAGTGGACTTGCATTTAGCAGGCCAAAAATATTGGAGGGAGTTGCAGTCATTCTTTTCTAGGTCTTCTAGGCCCCTGTTATTTCTACAGATAGCAACGTTGGGAATGTGTTCAGTGTTTGATTTCTTTGGAAGCATATTTTTGTCCGCACATCTTAATTTGGATATAAATACAATTTCAGCAGAAAACCTGTTGTTATTTCTACTTCTCTGACTCCTCCTTCCACAGGAGAGTCTGATGTAAATTTATGCTGACTCAGTCTGATCTGCTAGTTTATGAAGCATTTAAATTTTGTGTTTTATAGCATCATAGAATCATAAGTTGGAAAAGACCTCTAAGATCATCAAGTCCAACCATCATCCCAACACCACCATGCCTACTAAACCATATCCTGAAGTGCCACATGTATACGTTTTTTGAACACCTCCAGGGCAGTGACTCTACCACTGCCCTGGGCAGCCTCTTCCAACGTCTGGCTACTCTTTAAGTAAAGAAATTTTTCCTAACATCCAATCTAAACCTCCCCTCATGCAACTTGAGGCCATTTCATCTTATCCTATTGCTAGTTACTTGGGAGAAGAGACCAATACCCACCTCACTACAGCCTCCTTTCAGGTAGTTGTAGAGAGCAATACAGTCTCCCCTCAGCCTCCTCTTCTTCAGACTAAACAGCCCCAGTTCCCTCAGCCTCTCCTTATAGGACTTGTTCTCTAGACCCCTCACCAGCCTCGTTGCCCTTCTCTGGACATGCTCCAGTATGTTTATCTTCTAATGTGCTTCCAAAAGAGAGCATCCTTGGGGTCCTTGAGGGCCATAGTTAAGAAAAGACTCAGGTGTCTAAATTTTTATTCCTGTGGCACATAAATACAGTTTCTAACAGAGACATGCATTCTGTATTGGTGTATGAATTGTGAAGTGTGTCCTGAGTGCATAGCTTTGTCCAAAGAAGTAGCAATCTATCTAAAAGTGAAAGTCTTGTTCACCAGAAGCACATGGGCAAGCACAATGTTGCTTAATGGATGTAGGTGTGATACTAGACAGAAATATTCAGAGCATAGCGATGCTTGGGTTGTAATGATAGAGGCCAGAAATGCTTAGGTCATAGTGACATTGTTTAATTTAGACTGGACTACTTTGTGTAAGCGATGCATGCCTGACTAACAATCATGCCCTTGAAGAGAAGCTAACAGACTGATAAAGGGGGAACATCCAGCCCAGAAGGCGCTGAAAGCTGGATGAATGCCGAAGAAGCATTAAGTTCAAAACAAAGATCTAGGGTAACTAGGAAAAAGGTAAAAGGCAGCAGGGGGAGATTGTGACCACCAACTCAATTCAGAACCAAAAAGACTGCTCCCCCACCAGCTTGTGAGCATGTGTAGTTAAGGAAGGAAGGAGTACACTTCTAAGATAAGTGTGCAACGCGATGAACCAGTCGGAATGTAACAAGTAATTTATTTGTTTTTGTAAGAGTGTATAGTTGTTCTGGCTTTACTAAGTGGTGTGCTAGCTTTGTGGAATTATCACCTAGCACCCATATCTGCGCAAATGTGCAGTAAAGACAATACCTCTGCTCTGTGTGTATATTGGCGTACTGCACACTGGGTAAACGATCCCACTTTTGGGACAACAGGTGTGCGATGAGAAAAATCACAAAAGCCTGAAATGTGTTTCAGCCAAAAACTGGTTGGAGCTACTAATACAAATTTTTGGTGCCTGGTTTGAAGCGAAGCCCATTTGCTGGTTCTTCGTGGCTCAGATAAAACACTAGTCATCTCAGCCTGGAATCCACAATGGACAACGTGTTGATCAGGCAGCTACTTAGTGCCAACGTACTTGACGTGATGTTAAGAGCAAGTAAACAGGGAAACACTGGGACAAACCATGTCCAAAATCCTGGCCCCCAGTTGCTTCCTAATTGGGTAGAGAAGTGCCTGAACTCACCCTAAAACTTCTCCTGAAGGGAAGTCCATTACCCTTTTTATCAAGGCACTGAGTAAGAATATTTTTTTTTAATGCTAATGAGATGAGCACTGTCATTTTATAATAAAGCTTAATGGCTCGCATACTTGCTCAAGATGTGGCAATTCAGAGTTCCATTATCTGCCAGAAACATTTCTAATCTACATTTTATATCTATGAGGAGATGCCCTAACCCTTAAAATGTAGAAACAATTCTTGGAACAAGGCTGGAAACCCAGTCTCTTTCCCAGTGTCCTTAATTACTTATGGTATGAGTCATGCTCACTCCTGCTTTCTGGCTCAATCTGAAATTATTTTTTTGAATGTAACTGTATGATTTCAAGAGGAGACAGAGAATGTTGCCAGTTGGAATAATCCTATCCTTGTGATTAAAGCATTCCTGGAAAGTAAGGGTTTGTATCTCCTAGATGTCTTTCTAGGTGGAAGCTGTCACTGTACATTAGTGTTTTAAGAAGGGAGGAGGAGATGGGCGTACTGTTTTCTCCAGGTTAAAATACAGTGTCATCTACTACTACGTTATATAAAGAGTATGATTTGATAGGTGTATGCTTCAAGAATATTCACTGAATCTGTCAGGAAGCTTTGGTAGAGGCATATGTATTTGCTTAGTCTAGATTTGATTTAGGAATGAGTTCAGCATGATGCTGTTCAATCATGCCATGATTTACGGCAATTCTGGATGGATGCAAATGGTGAATTTTCAGATCTTACGGTGATAAATTCTGAGTGTTGCAAGAGTTTAAGTAATCTTAAAGCAACTAAGAGTTTTACAGATGTTTGGTTTGAACTTAGGCTCACGACTTGAACTTTCAAAGTTGTCTCTGGGCCTAAGTGTCCTTTCAGCATTGGTGTCAAATTAAGCCTCATGTCAGTATCATAGTGTTATGCTTCTGTAGAGCAAACAGTTCATGAAGATAAATGTAAATTTATGATAAGATTTAATGAGAGTGTGGAGTGGCTGCCGAAGGATTTATATTTCATCAAGTATTTTTATTTTTTTACAATAATGAGAACATTTCAGTGGTAAAAATAGTATGCATAGATTTTTATATTTCATATATATATGTATATGTGATATTGGATGGAAAAACTTGGGAGTCAAGTAAGTTATTACCAAGTTATCCGTTAAGTGATGTCCATGGTAGTGTCTCTGCAGACAAAGTTAGTCCCACATAATTTTGACCCATTATGATACTTCACTAAATTGGTATCACCCTTTTTATTGTAGGCTTTTGGGAAGCAAACAGAATGCTTTTAGCTTTTATGGATTTATGCTTCATAAACTTTAAGATTGGCCTGTTTTTACAATAATAAGTAATCAGGTTGCATTTATCATGATTGTCTGTGAAACCTGCTTCAGCAAAATATTGAAGCATATACTTCAGTCTCATTAGCAGGTACTTTTCTTCTCTTTTCAGCCAGCTAGTCACAGATGTACGTAAGTTTGCGTGTCTTGTTCCCATGGACTTAAATAAGGCGTTGTGACTTTATAAAGATGTACTTGCGTGTTTTGGGTAATAGCCACGGCTCAGTCAGGGCTTCTGTCTTGTTGCAAAGTCAAGTGTGTTGGCCTGAGACAGCTCCCATGTCTGCAAGTTTACAGGTTATTCAATATTACTGAAAAACAAAAGAAGAAATTTTGGAATGGATCTCAATTTCTGAGGGTTTCTATAGAAGACAGCTTTTAAGACAAATTGCATTCCTGTGTTACACGGGGAATGTTATGATTGTTCAGGCTTCTTGCTAACAGTTAATAATTACAAACAGGTTGTCTAAGTGAGTAAAGGACAAGTAATGTAGGACTCCATCCAGCTCCCACACGGATCACTAGCCATCACTGAACAAGCTCCTTGCTCTACTGCGACCTGCTTACGTTGCTGCTCTTTGTTGAAGGAAGAAAACAGCTGCTAGTAAGCTGCTGTTTCCTGTTCAGTGTGGGAGTAGGAGGATGAGGAGGGAGGGAGAGGTTAAAATCTCTGACCTCACTCCACCACTGCATTTTCTAGAGCAGCTGAGTCACCCTGGAAGGGAAAATGCGTTGCAGCACTGGAAAAGTCCTGGCATAGCTTATGGGCCTGTCTCCATCTACAACTGGAAGAGCTCTGCTCTTCCTCTGTTTTCCTCCGCCAGGCTGTACTGGAGGGTACCACAAAATTTAGAGAGACTCTCTTGGTTTTAGTGTGAATTGAATCAGGTCTCTAATGGCAAACACAGATAGGTTAGGACATAATCAGTGCAATTATGAACCTGACTCTATCAACATGAGCATTAGGAGTTTCATAGACATTTTTGGGGGCCACAATAACATATTGCACTTTTGAAAATCTCACCTTAAATTTCAACTGTTTTTAATAGTAACATTGTGAAAAGATTGGAGCTGCTTTGAAAATAAACGTGTAGCTGCCACTTTTATGGTGAGAGACAAAATTTTCAAATTTTAATTTGTGTTAAAATGGTTGTAGTCCATGTAAAGATGGAAAAATGTGTTCAAAACTGTGAGAATATTGTTGCTATATTTGACCCATACTATTTTTGTGTTTAACCATTTTATCACTTTAAGCATCTCTAATGAGAATCTTAATGTTTTAATTAAGCAGTTCTTTTAAATATTTCACAGCCATTTGAAATAAAACTATCTCACTCTAAAGCTGCTACTCAAGATCATCACTTAATTTTTTCCAAAGAATAGGAAAAGTTTTGGAAGTAATGAAAATAATTCTTTTTCTTTTTACCCACCCTTATAGTCAACCAGTTACCAGTTTTAAAATAAGTTGCAGGGATAAATGTGCAATTCGGGCATTACGTGTGAAGTGAAGCCAATTGAAAACATTATCTCACTCAGATATTCTGTCTTATTTGACGGTTTATATACAGTAAAGATGGAAAGTAATGCATTTGATTTTTTTTTTTCCTGCTGAACATTTAGAACACTTTTAAAGGAAAACATCTGACCAAATGTAAGGTATCTCTGATGTACCATTGAAATTATGAAAAAACTCTTTTGACTCTTATTAAAGGCACTTGTGTGATCATAGTGCCAAAAGTTTAGTCCTATATGTTTAATAAAGTACTGGGTTTTGCCGAGACGTTAGCTTTTAGTGCATAACCATACAAAGAAGTTACTGCTCTCATTTATGATGTTATAACAGTTTAAGAATCAATAAACAGTTTTCTGTATTCTCAAAGGCAACCTTAAGTGGAGGAAAGAAACAAGAATTAGAAACAAAAATCTAGTTAACTGGACACTTTCTGTTTTGGCAAAATTGAATTCAGTCTGTATTTCACAGCATTGTTACGTCCTTGACAGTTTACACTGATCAGCCAATAAGTCACACGGTCTTCTAAAATTCAGCGACTTTGTTAGGTGAATCACAAATGTGCCTTTTTCTTCCTTTTGCCTTGTTTTAAATGGTCGTTTGCTTGTTTCCTAGGTATTTCAAATATTTTTTTAATTCATTGTGGCAGGAGAAATGATACCCAACAATTGTGCTTCAGACTGAAGATACTTCTGTCTTCTAAAGCTGCTTTCAGTTTTAAAACCATTGAGTTTCCATCACGAGTCTTCACCTGTATCTTTCCCAACATGATATTTGTAGCTGGTTTGGGAAAGTAATTATATGAATATTTGAGAACAACTAAGATGGAAGATAATGTCCTGATTTCAAAGATTTCTTTTTTGGAAAAAAAAAATACATGTGACAGGAAAACTGAAGACTTAAGTGGTATACATGTGGAAAGAGATGGAATTAAGGTTACCCTTACAACTTTCAGTTTTAATTTCTTGACCTTTTATGCTTAACCATACATCAGAAAAACTTATAATGACTTTTTTATAGTTAGATAATAATTTGGCTGTCGGGCTCTCTAAATAAGTATATGAATCAGCAGTATTTAACTGATGTAATTTTTTTCTTCAGCTTACCATGGATTCAGTCCTATGATGGAATGCCCACAAGGCTACAAGAGGATCAATGCTACATTTTGTCAAGGTACGACAGTGACCACAATTGATTGTGTTTATTTTGAGTACCGGTTTCCTGTGACAGTTTTTTTGATATTTATGATTTAGATGAATGCATCCAGTCCATTGATTTGTATTTGGAAAAAAAAATGTTGAATGTAGAATCATGGAATAGTTTGGGTTGGAAGGGATCTTTAAAGGCCATGTAGTTCCACCCCCCTGCAATAAGCAGGCACATCTACCACTAGGTCAGATTGCTCAGAGCCTCGTCCAACCTGACCCTGAATGTTTCCAGGGGTGGGGCATCTACCACCGCTCTGGGCAACCTGTTCCAGTGTTTCACCACACTCACTGTAAAAAAACTCTTCCTTATATCCAGTCTAAATCTACCCTGTTTTAGTTTAAAACCATTACCCCTTGTCCTATCACAAAAGGCTCTGCTAAAAAGCCTGTCCCCATCTTTCTTAAAAGCCCCTTTTAAGTACTGAAAGGCTGCAATAAAGTCTCCCTGGAGCCTTCTCTGCTGAGTTTACTTGTAACTCTTTCCAAAGATTGGCAGCTCCACAGTGGTGGGGTTATTTTTGCTCTGGGGCAAAAATCTTTTAAAGCTTTTACGTGTGCTCTCATTTTCTTTGATGATATATAAAGACGGCTTCATAAGGGTTCATTTACTTTGTTTTTCAGCAGAAACACATTGTTCTGTCAATTCTTCTGCTAAACAGTGAACCTGCAGACTAAAGACTCAGTTAAGTCAGATGAGACTAGCAACAGAGAATAATTTCTATAAACATGAAAGTATAGAATAATTGGAGAACAATTCTTTTGGACTTAGGAGTTTAGATACAACAGTACTGAGAACTGACAGATAATGTCACTGGCAAGTGGAAATTAAAAACCACATACGTAAAGTGTGTATGGAGTTGTACTGTATAAGTTGTGTTATTCCAAGATTATGCCCTATATCTCCTGGCTGTAAGCACAGAAGTTATTAAAACATATAGGGATGTGGTATCTGCATGATCATGCAGCTACATAGAAAGGCCTGGAGCATTCACATTCTCCTGGCCTACAACATCTCTACCTAATGAAGCTGAACAGATGACCATAAACATATGCTCCTTCTTTCTGTGTGTCTTGGAGTGTTGAAAAGAGGTGCCAGATAAGGATGTAGGAAAAAGCTTAATTGCTTGTCTGGTTGGTTTGGCACAGCTCAAGCAAACAAGAGGAAAGAGCTCTGAGAAGATGTGAGCAATCCTGCAGTGGTGTTCTGGAGAGAGATTTGGGAAGTAAGGGAAGAATGAGTTCAAGTGAGGCTGACACTGACCTGTGGTCAGGTTTGTTAGTCATTGTTGACACTGCAAGGGTAGAAGAGACTCCAACAAATAGTAGTGATGGTGGAGAGAAGGAGAAAATGTAAGGGGAATTGGCATTAAAGGTTATATGTAGGCACTATGGAGATAAAGTGAATTTTATTTAACTGAAAACTTTCAATTAGGTTATTGATGCAGGAATGTGCGGCAGCCAGCCACATAGAGAACCAGTTTTGCCAACCAAAAAAATACAGTTTGTAGAGCACTTAACGCAAACATCTTGCTGCTTCCTGTGCTGAGCGAGATGTGAGCTGCTATCTGAAAGTATAGGTGCTTGAGCCTGTCTGCTGCTTAGTTCTCTGTCTAGTGGTGTACCAGCTTGCAGAGTAGGGCCATTTGGAGGACTGTAAGAGAAAATTGGGTTGAGTCAAAATAGTGAAAAACTAAATGGAGAAGAGCTGAAAATTGCATTTCAAGAGCTTGTTCCCTGATCTGTGGTGATAGACTGTAGAATCCACTTAGTAAATAAAAGGAATGGGGAGATGCTGATGTCAACTTGCTGATGAGAACTGCAAAGTGAAAAGGTGAAGGAGATGAGTGTAAGGCATACATGGGCCACCTTTTCACACCTCAAACTAAACTCGCAGGTGGTGCGTATATTTCAGCAAGATGCTTCCAGCCATTTCAAGAGATTGTCTCATTCTGCCTATTAGTTATGAGGTTTTGCAGTCTGCCAAAGAGAGGATTTCGATCTTTGAGCACAGAAAGTGTCTGGAAGATGCCATGGTGCGTTAGTACCATTATGCATCCCTCTGAACATGGTCCAAGAGAGACAGGAGCTTTTGATACCTCCAGTAGCTGTGTGCAAATTCCACTTAATACGCAATGGCTTCCTAGCCAGCAGCAACCCAGCAGGCATTTAAAGGTGAGTAGGGCATTCGCCTTGTTTCAAGGTATTGTACCTAGGTGTTGGCAAACCTTATTTCATGGAAACTAAGATCTTTAATCGGGGGCTACAGACAGTTAAAAAATGGTCTGGTGCTTGTGAAGGTTGTCAGAAGTAGGCCAGGAAGTTATTTCGTTGAGTGGTGACAGGCTGATAGAGAGGGAAAAGATATGTCTCTGGGTAGGAGCATAAGAGGGAGCTAAGTCCTGCCACGGTAGTGTGCAGGAATAGATGTGTACCTGGGATGCTAGTCATTGTTTGGTGTATGAGGTTTTGATAGTTTTTCCTGACACATTTTTTTACTACATAACTAATACTGCAAGAAATATGAGGCTTTAAACAGTTTCTTTTATTACTGCTATCATTATCCCAGAAGAGAGAGAGCTGTAGACTCTAAATATAATTTGTCATTGATACATGGAAATTTATAACCTAGATTTTAATCAGACAATGGGAGTCAGATAATCCCACCAGGAAGTAGACTGTTGGTGAAATGAGGATGGGGACAATGTCTTAACTTTCTGGAGAGGACAGAGTTGATGACTGCTACAGGTTCCCTGTATTGCCTTATAGAGGCTTGGGTGGTTTCTCTATAATTTACTCACCAACACACTCCAAAAAGGAGGTATGAATAAGGAAGGAACTGGGAGAAGGAATACCCATGAAGCAAAGCCAGGATGACATCTAATCCTATCGAAGTAAGTAACAAGATTACCATTTTCTTTCAGAGGATCAGGATTTTGACCTCTGTTTGAATGGTCATCAGGAAAGCTAGCTTCAGATGTGAAAGCTGCTGGCAAGGTGCCTTTCAGTCCTGAAATGGTCGTTAGCATGTGCTGCTCAATGGATCAGGCAAAAGCGTCTTGTTTGTGTTACCTGAATCAGATGTGCTTTTCTAGAAGAGAAGAGGAGAGGGCTAACAAAGAAACAGCTGTCCATATCACAAAGATGGAGCAAAGCAACAGCAATAATTGTGAAGAGAAACCTGTTTAAGCTGCAGGCAGAGGGAGTATTTGTATTCTTGTAATAATCCTTACAATTAGATTGGAAAGGAGTGGCACAGCATGTCCATATGCAAGTATACATTTTAATTAGATTATTCTTTGCTGAAAGGGTGTGCATGCTGTGTCCATGCTCAGAAAAGGCCAGCGTTTCCAGACCAAATGGTAATGGGGATATAGTGCTGAATCCCTGCCTGCAGCTAAAAGAGATTACTGTTTTCACCTAGATATTGTCCAACTTTCGCTACCTTTGAAAACGTGCCTGAAAGCCTAATTAACCTTTTATTCTACATTGTTTTTGCAGTCAAAAGCCTCCTTAGTTTACGAAGCTTATGTAGTATTAGCGTGATTAACAACCAGATGCTGCTTTTTTTCTTTCAAGTGAGTGAACTAATGTAACAAAACATTCTTCTCTCTAATGTGTATGAAGAACAACAAAGAACCATCTGTGGGTATGCTAATTCAACCAGTTTAGTGTAATTGCTATCAAGAAAGCTTTTTTCCTTCTCAGTAATTATGTTTTCAATGGGATGATTTATTACATGTACACAGATAGATGCCCTAAGGCTGTCATTAAAGCCAAAATACAGTTTATCAGAGTTTCAACTTCTTTGTCAGAATCCACATGCATGCAATGCTAATTTCTGATTCCTTGTTTAGAATTATACTTACTGTTTCCTCATTCTGCTAATGGTTTTCTTGGAAAACTGAAACAGAATGAAAAAAACAGCTGGTGAAAATGTTGGATTAATTTTTCAGGAAACAAACATATTGCCAATAGAGCACTTTAAAAATCTTATCTTGAAGAACTGGAAAAATACCTGAACACTTCTTGTTTTTCAATGAAGTAAGAAGTTGTGTATGGAAATTCTTGAAAAGTCCCTATATGCTTAAATGTATATGAGCCTGCAGAAACTAGTACTTGCACATTGATGGCTCAGATTTTGTAATCATGCTCTGGGGACTTGAAGCTTTTTTTCCCTTGGCTTCATCATGATTTAAAATGAATGTTGGGGGTATATTCCTACATTTGTCCGTAAAATACAGTTATAAATCTGTTTTCTCTACATGTTGTATATATATTTTATTACCTTTAAGTGATAAAAGAGCTTAGCTTCATAAGAAATGCTATTTAATGTTACTTAGCTACTAAGTTAACAACCTTCTTTCACAGAAGTTATTTTATGATGATCATACTGAGAAATAAATATGTCTCCAGAAACTGGGCTGGGTTGCTGTTTGGACATTGATTATGTGTTTGAAAAGTGTGGCTTGCAAACTTGCATTCCAGTAAATTCCACGCAGAAACACTAAACGAGTTGGATTGATTTCTACTGCTGCTACTCTGTTAGCTCACAGAAATCAGTGGCTCATTTCTTAGAATCAGCAACTGGTTTTACTGTAATTTGAGAAAATATATATTGCAATAGTTTCATTAGCAACCAAACCTTGTTGTTTGTTTCTTTTACTCCTTGTTGTTCTTAGTAATCAGGTTATTATTGAAGCAATCAACTATAATGGGGGCAGTAAAATCTGGATATTATGTTTTTCTTAGAACTGAGGAGATTAATAGTGGTTAACAATACAGCTATAGCTGAAACAATTGTAACAGTATTTTCAGTGATGGTAGTAGGTACAGTTGTAATTAATTTTCATAAAAAGAATGAAAAAGGCTGCCTGCATATTGAGCCAATTTGGAGATCATTCAGACAGATGGCACCCCCAGTGAAGCATAGCATATACCTACCAGAATGAGTCAACTTGTCAGAAATGCAACATAAATTATACATTCCAGTCTTAGTTTGCAACATGAGATATTGTGCATATTAAAGCACTTAACTGCATGAAAACATCTGTCAAGGCAGATATTACTAAATAACATTTGATGGATGACTACTAGGCCATTTCTAATTAAGAAGTTGCCCAGTACTTTGATAAATTCTAATTAGTATATAATTGATCTAGGTTTGCTTTGCTTAAATGCAGCAAAGTGTCTTAAGTGTGTGAGGTTCTTATTGAAAGGCAAAGTGTCCGCTTTGCATCAAAAGGAGATTGTCTGTTCATTTTTATGAAAATAGAAAAAGTCATTTAAACAATGTCAGTCAGTTTTTGAAAAGCATAGAAATCTGGTCTCAGAGCTAACTGCAGAAGTCCCCCTTCAGAAATATAACTTTCTGTGGTGTTTAGGCCTGAAATCATCTGTGGGCTGCTGGTTTGTAGTGTCCTGCGGCACCAGGCACTTGGGACAGAGGGGAAGGGAAGGGAAGGGCTGCAGTACTTTCTAGCAACAACTGGCTGCCAGAGCTGTGGTGGCCTGATAAGGCTTTCTGCTTCTACAAGTTCCCTTCCTTGGTTCAGTTCTCATAAGAACTTTCTGGATATCATGACTGTTCTAGCTGGAGGCTGTTGCATATTCAGTTTTTATGCCTTGTCATCTGTATCATGTGTTGTCTTAAAAACTGTGAAATTATAAGTTGTTTTTTTCTGTTTATGCAAGTAATGTGACTTTGAAAATCTGGATTTTTCATTGTCTTTTGAGACAGATTTATTCATGTTGTTATCGAAAGTCACCTACCAAATGTGTAAAATAGAAAATACATTGTATACAAATGAGATCTATTGTTCCAAAAAAGTTATTATGGTTTTAATTAATACTAAATCACTTCTTTGTGTTCTTCAGCCTTGTTTATGAAAATTTTAAATGTCTTTTAGTTACTTGAACGTCTTATAGTAAAAAAAAACACTGCACTCTTATCCAAGTTTCATAGTTGATACTATCACTTCAAAGTTCCAGTGCTTCTCAAAAGAAATTTGACTGCATTCTTTACATGAATGGTAATAGTGATTACTTTCAAGTAACAAATTAAAAGACTATTTCTGGTTACATTTACATTGTTAAAAATTCTGGTAATGACCCCTGACACTTTTGAACTCATAGACTGTTCTTGTTGAGCAAAAATATTTTCATTAAAATGAGCAGATAGATTTAAATAACATACTGTCAGAAGATTGCAGCTTTGACAAGAACACATTAATAAACATCTACGTTCCGTTCTAGTATTTTGGTTTTAAGTTAAATCTATAAATGTGGCTTAATGCTCCAAGCTGTGACTTTGATGACCATAAATTCAGTGCATTAAGCATGGAGATGAAAGAATGACTTTCATTTTATAGGGAAGAATGTTTCAAATTCCGTTATGTCTGTGACCAAATATGGGCCTCGCTTGCTATCTGAAAAGGGTAGAGGGTGGACTTGCTTCATGTGTCCAAATGAGCTACAAGGCTGAAGGGAGAGAAGACAGCTTTACACCACCTTAGTGTTTCCTGCGATTCTGCATTAGGCCGGCTGGGCCTGGGTGGTCTGAAGAGCTGTTACAATGATCAACACAGCCAAAACACAATAAACTTCTCTTCCTAAGTACTCTTCCAGCTGGAGGCTGCCACAGGGAAACACTACAGGGCTGATATTCCAGCTTTTGTAGGTTGGTCTGTGGCACAACAGCTCTCTGTTAATCAGCTAGTCCTTCTGCACAACTTTGCTTGGCTTTAGCAGGCATCAGGCTCTTCAGGTTGTTTTGAGATGTTAATGTGTAGAATGCCAATAGGCTGTGAAGCATTTTCATATTTGCTTGCTGAGGAATCCAAGTAAAGTATTTCAGTAAGTGGGCAAATTAGAGGAGGTTACAGTAGCTTTATGATGCACCCAATAAATCACTCGGCATGTTTTACAGTAACCAAGCAAAGCATTTTCTTTTGAGCGGTAAGTGACAGACGAGTACAGATCTCGTTAGAAGTAGGCCCAGGAATTTTTCCTAGGGTTGGATGTTTACACTTGGCATGGTTTGTTATCCTTGGAGAAAGGATACTCAGGCTACATTATGGTGTTATTAATCCTGGAATAAAGCTGAAATGATTCACTTCCTGAATGTGATTGATTTAGGCATGCCATTGCTCAAGGAAATGTAGGAGAACATTGCATGTAGGCTTCCAGCAGAGAACCAAAGTAGTGTCAAACAGCAGCTAATGCAGCCCAAAGGCTGTTTTAAACTACTTGAAAAGCCATTGTAGCAATGGAGAATGCAACCTGAACACTGGAAGAGAATACCTTCTGAAACATGTCCTACCCTCCAGCACAGATTTGTTCCATGCACCAACATACAGCAGAGAACGATTCTACTACATTGTGCCCTTCTGTACACATATACTTATGCAATAGCCAGAGGGAGAACTTCCATTAGGTGTGTAACTGCTCTGTCCCTTAAGTACCTTAGAACAGAATTTGATCCCGTATCTAACTTCTTTCAAAGTTTTGATTCATATATTTTTTTTTCAGTCATCAGAATTCCTGTGTGCAATGCTTGTAAGAGCGCTGAACAAATAAATCAATGAATTACATACGTCAGTAAAAGAGCCTGACCCTCATGATATAGATTGAGGTGTTGAAAAGCCACTGGGGTTTTGGATCTTTAAGCCAGGAAGAACTGTTTAGAGAAAAGTAACAAATAAGGGTTAGGTCATTTTTGAAAAGTTTGGGGTGTTTTTTTTTCTTCTTTCTTCTGGACTATTTGGTCCTTCCCTAAATCAGTTAGTAGAAAAAAATAGGTTGTTGCATTAACTAAGTGCAGGCACTTAGACTTAGTGAAATTTAATTTACTGTTGTGATATTCACCCTATTAACTGGAAATGTGTGTATGTGTGGTCATGAGTAAAAATGGAGGTCAGTTCTTCATCTGATTCCGTTAACTATTTGTGGAACAAGATTCTGGTAAAATGCTTTCAAAACACAGTTGTGTTTTGGGGTATTTCTAATGTGAAACCTTGAAGAGTGACTTACCCTGGACAAAAATCCAAATAAAACTTGTTCTTGAGCGTTCTTAGAAAACAAGCAGGAAAAGCCATGAGTAAAGTAAAATGTATTTCATTATTTTAAATCAAAAGACATTTTCATTTTGATATCCAAGTTATCCATTTATTTCCATCTTCTGTTTAATAACTGAAGTATGTCAAGTTCTTTGAAGATGAAGATGGGTTTGGATTTGGTAAATCAATATATAATTATCATGGTTTATAACAAGTTCAATGTTAGCATGTGCTTTTGTGTTTAAATGAATACCATCTTACATTGTTCCCATCTTCCTCCTTCACCTCTGCTTGGTTTTGGAGGTGGTTTTATTTGAAGTCATGAAGATTACTTTGTTTGTAGTCACACTCTTCACATGAGCAGACAGGCATTCAGTTAGGAAATGGTTGTTTTAGCTTGTCTTTTTTCCCCAGGAAATTCGGTGTCAGTGAGTCATTAACACATTGCATTTTCTGAGAACGGGTTGACCTTACACCCAGCAGACCTATAAAAATCTGCGGGATCCTATCAGATCCTAACTGTTCTTGTTAAGGGAGTCTGTTCAAGTTCTCCTTAGTGGGGAAGATTGTGGGATGGATTGGCAGCGGTTTGGTTACATCTGGGTTGTTTGAGGCTAGGAGAGCTGTGGTGGCTCTGGAGGAGAGCATGGTGGCTAACCTCACCATATATCAAGCTGTGTGCTTAGAAGAGGGTGTAGGAGGAGCTGAGACATGGCAGCTTCATTTGTGTAGGACTCCGGCACCACTGTCAAGACCCTGATTATGGCAAAGCTTCTGTGCATTTGAATGAACTTGTGAGAGCAGTGTCACACTGGGATGACATGTGGTGTCCACTGCCGTCTCAATAGACCCAAATTAAGAGTAAAGCTTTCATTTCTTGTCAAGCTTTCATGGGGATGGACTACCAAATCTAGGAGCACAGTGTGTCAAGGACCAGTTCCATGTATTTGACATGTATAATACTAAAGAGTAACAGCAAAGGGTCAGGCTGTCAGTCAGTGCAGAATGACAATGCTTCTTCCATGCCAGTGGGGTCACACCAACTTATTACCGTTGAGAAGGGTCAAGTCATTCACATTATCAAGCACCAGCTATCACAAAATCAGTGCTCTGTTTACCAGTTCTTCATGAATCATAAATAACAGCATCTATTGTGAGAGCTGACTGTGGAGCCATGCAAGGTGATGTGTGGAAAAGCTCCTTGCTTAACCCTTTTTTTCTGTCACCTGCACAGCAGCTTTTTACCAGTGGACCTTCATTACTCTGTTTTCCTTGAAAACTGAAAATTAGTATTTAGTTGTTCTTTAAGAAGCTTTATTTACATATGTATGATTTTATAGTACTGCTACGTAGCCTTTTAAAATATTTCCTCTATGTAGGTGAAGGTGTTTGTGATATCACTCTACAAGCATGCTGTCAGTTTCTACTTCTGCACAACAAAAGATTATTCAGACACAATGGAGCAAATGAATTCTTACTGCTATACTAATTTAAAAATGAAATGTTTTTTATGTCCATATACAAGAAATAGACGGGTAAAAACCAAGTCTGTTAATCTTGAATAAGATTTCTTTTCCAGCTGCCTGAACAAGTTGATTCCAGTGCAATTTGCACAGCTGGGCAGGCTGGCACGTGGTAGGAAACGTTTTGGGTAGGTGGCCTTTTACCACAGTCTGAAATAAAATAAAATGAAGTAGATGGTAAATCTGGAAGGCTTTTTTTTTCCCAAAGTTGTTAAATAAAACTATTCTTACATGCATGTATGTTTCTTTTGAAAATGTGAAGGTTTTTATCAACTTGTGGCTTGTTTCTGTTGAATCCCTAGATAAGCTTGTGTAATTCAGCACAGAGTATCAGCTCAGTAATTCTATGAGTTCATTAAAAACACATGACCTGGAAAAAAGGCAGTAAAATACACTAGAATTAAGTTATGCTGAAGCATCAGAACATGCACAATAAAGCTAACTTTAAAAATTGGACAAATATAGCAAGAGGAATATCCATATCAGGAACTCCAGAAGGAACGTTTATCGGTACTTACATGCATATAAGCCAGTACAGAAATGTAGCAGTGCCCACATTAAATGGCAATAACAGAGTACGTGTGAATGGAGTGTTGTATTTTTAAATACTAAACATACAATAACTGTTCATCTGGGAAGATATTTAATACAGAGGCAGTAATGACAGCATCTGTGAATGTTTCCTGCAGAATAGTTGAATCATTTAGAAAGAAAGATGATTGTATATGGATGAATTATAGGAAGATTCCATCTACCTGGAAGTTAGCCACTTCAGTAAATAATGCCATGAAACCTTTGCCAGTAGGCAAAACTCTAAAACCGGATGCTCTACTATCGACAAATGCATCTGATGCGCTCCTATGCCAGTTATTCTCAGCAGTGACATTAAATAAGGGTCAGATTTGTAAAAACATGCATCATTTCTATTTAGATTATATTTAAATTCAATTTAATCTAAAATTCACAATTGCAGTTTATCTGTATAAAGACTTAAATATAAGCTATGTCAAGAAATTTTCATTGTAAAATCCAAATAGCACAGTTTTGCTACTAGGTATTCAAGATCACTCAGCTAGTTGAAGCCTGTAACCTGCAACCAAAATTTGTTTAAGTGCAGTGCAAAGCCAGATTTTGTACCCCCTTCTGCAGAATAGGATTTTTTATTATTATTATTTCACTGTAAATATATATATATGTGCATTTGAGTTCAGTGGCTAAGTTATTCAAAGTTGAAAAACTGCTTGAGAATTGTAACAACAGACAGATTTTTTTCCTTCTACAACATACAGATGCAGCTCTACAAGCTTACAAGATATAGTTTGAGTACTACAAGTAATACTAGTGTTGTGAATAAAATTATTCTAATTCAAGTTAGAAAGCAGGTTTTGTAAATGTTTTTTTCTCTTCTTGTCTATCTGTCTTTGCAGGATTTTACTTTTTGATTTTTTATGTGCCTATATACTTTTGGTATTCAAATAATAAAATTTATCCATATATAGATTTTTAACATTCCTTAAAATGAAGCTGTATGCAAAGAGTCCATCAATAATACTTTTAAACATTCAAAGTATGAATGCACTTACGTTAAGCTATATAGTTACTTACCATCACAGAATGGTAGGGGTTGGAAGGCACCTCTGTGCGTCTAGTCCAACCCACCTGCTGAAGCAAGGTCGCCTAGAGCAGGTTGCACAGGACCTCGTCCATACGGGTGTTGAATATCTCCAGAGAAGGAGAATCCACAACCTCTCTGGGCAACCTGTTCCAGGGCTCCGTCACCCTCAGAGGGAAGAAGTTCTTCCTCATGTTTAGATGGAACTTCCTGTGCTTCAGTTTGTGCCCGTTGCCCCTTGTCCTGTCGCTGGGCACCACTGAAAAGAGTCTGGCCCCATCCGCTTGACACTCACCCTTAAGATATTTATAAGCATTTATAAGGTCCCTTCTCGGCCTTCTCCAGGCTTAACAAGCCCAGCTCCCTCAGCCTTTCCTTGTAGGAGAGATGCTCCAGTCCCCTCACCATCCTCGTAGCCCTCCGCTGGACTCTCTCCAGTAGTACCCCATCTTTCTTAAACTGGAGAGCCCAGAACTGGACACAGCACTCCAGATGCAGTCTCACTAGGGCAGAGTAGAGGGGGAGGAGAACCTCCCTTGACCTGCTGGCCCTCAACCTGCTGACCAGGATGCCATTGGCCTTCTTGGCAACCAGGGCACTCTGCTGGCTTATGGTCAACTTGTGTCCACCAGCACTCCCAGGTCCCTCTCCGCAGAGCTGCTCTCCAGCAGGTCCACCCCAAGCCTGTACTGGTGCATGGAGTTGTTCCTCCCCAGGTGCAGGACCCTGCACTTGCCC